>MDTG01157807.1_pt1 | contig 16970 bp, 18 predicted proteins | sample 811421 | NCBI WGS metagenome assembly MDTG01 (sample SAMN05326645, study PRJNA326480) | marine metagenome | isolation source: seawater | place: Pacific Ocean: South East | collected 2011
CAAATGTTTGTTCGGTTACTGTCTGTTTCATATTGTGTCCTCTCCTTCATTTCTTTTAACTGTGTTGTTTTGTGTCACAAGCGTCATTTATACTCCTTCAAAAATACTCATCCTTCAATGCCTCTAAAGCGCATGAACGGCAATATCTATTTCCGGCGTACATTCCATCAAGCTGGATATAGAGTCTTACTGCCTCTTTTCCGCAACCCATACAACACTCGGTCATAAATAGCTCCAAATCCATAGCTTTTTTTAGGCTCATCTTCTTTCTTGTTTCTTGGTTCATATTGTGTCCTCTCCTTCTTTTTATTTAACTCTGTTGTTCTGTGTCACAAGCGTCATCTACTTTTTGCTCCACGGATGTGTGCCGTTCTCAACCTTCCTCTTGAGCCTCTCTACTCTAAATTGTTCGTCCTTGATTTCCCTCTTTAGATATTGGCCAATCTTTCTCGCAAATTCTGTGTTTGTGCTTCTTCTTGAATAGAGGTACACATTCTGTATTTTTCGTGCCGATGTGCGACATACTCTAATCACCGCATCAAGGTCGGTACTTTTCCCTCCCCATAAATCGCTACATTCGTTTTGGTATTCTTCGTATATCTGTTGTATCTCCTTTACTGCTTTCATATTCTGTCCTCCTAATCTTTTTATTTAACTGTGTTGTTTTGTGTCACAAGCGTCATTTATATCCACTCTGAGAAAAATTTTGCCTCCCACAAAGTTTTATGGCTACTTATGAAAACGCCACCCACGAACAAACACCAATCCCAATCATGCCCTGTGGCATCATAACCGAAGCTATCAACCCCCACTATGCTTTCACTGATTATCATATATCCACCACTGATATATGCGCCCCTCCTCAATCTAGTCCAATGTTCTTCTTCTGTCATATTATCTCCTCTTTTTCTTTTTATTTAACTCTATTTTTTTGTGTCGCAAGCGTCTTTTTCTATGCACACTTCCCACATATCACTCTAGGATATGCGCTTGAGATATCCGACTTATGCACTTTTACGGCTTTGATAGCTGGAATTGAGGTTTTGCATCCAGAGCAAACGCCTTGAACGCCTCTAAGCATCGGGGCCACGATAGCGACCGCCATAGCTTGATTTATCCAATCAATATTGAGTCTTTTCTTGACCACTATCTGAGGCCCTAACGGTTTGAGATTTCGGCCCGCCTCCATGATTTTCTGGGTCTGGGATTTGGGCGCTCTGATTGGCGCTCGGCCGTCAATGTAGCGACCGTTGGATTCGCCGGTTCTGCGCTTTGAGTCGCCTTCTCCGGCCTTCCCGCCCTTTTTGCCTCTAGTGGAGGCGATTGGGCATTTCTCGCCGTGTAGCTTGTGATTTCTACCCTTACAGGCTTTGTATCGGCATGGCTTCCCGATAGTGATTTTTGGCACGATAACGGCCGTTTTTAGGTACTCGATTGGAACCCCTGCCAATCGGCACAATCTACGATACTGGGCCGTATGACCGCCTAATCTCCTTGAAGAATACTTGATGTGAGGAACGGCGTTCATTCCCTCTCGGTGAATCTTCATCTGGGCCTTGTGGTATGCTATCTTGGCATGTATTGTCTGCTTCATGAAATCGTCTAGTCAAAGGGTTGTATTTATAGTTTGAGGCTCCTAACCCCTAAATTAGCCCGTTTTGAAAAGTTTCTCCAAGATAGTCGTCTTATGGGAATGTCGCCGTAACACAAAAATCCGTTCCGAGATGAGATGTAGGTTATTAAACATTTTGTTTTCGCTTGCGTTGTGATTTTATCGGTGTAGGTAGAAACACTTACTGTGTCTTTTACTATTTACTTTCTTTTTGGACAGTTACTTTACTTTACTTTACTTACTTTACTTTTTCACAGTTACTTTACTTTTTAACACTTATTTTACTTTTTCACATTAAGTGTTGTAAAACTCAGTCGGTGTTGTAAAACTTACTCGGTGTTGTAAAACTCACTTAGGTGCAAAAAACTCACTAGATGTTACCTAGACTACCTAAGTGCAAAAAGCGCACCGACACACCAAACCCCATACCAGATGAGATGGGGGTTATTAAACATTGTTAATTAACATATGATTGATTGTCGCCGGGTTTCCGAAACCCATGTTGAGATGAGATGTAGGCTTATAGTCATTGTGATTAGTATACTTGAGTTATATCGCCGGATTCCCGCACCCGGCCCCGTGTCTGAGATGAGATGTAGGCTTATAGTCTTTCGCTAAAAATAGTATGACGCATGGACTCCCAAAATTGATATACAATGCCGGACGAATTAGGGTTATGGCGACAACCATGAGAAGGAGTGAAGTAACATCGAATGACTTGAACAAGTGGGGATATCCCCGTAGGGACCGAGGATATCGGTTCATCGGGTTCATTGAGGGTGAATCCCACTACTCATTCACCCCCCTAAAGGGGGTGAATTGATGCCTCGATACAGTCCAGATTTAGGTGATATCATCCTAGGTGGTGCGACCTACTCAATCGAGGAGGAGGACGAGAACCCCGACGGTTCATTCACCCTCTCAAGGGCTACCCTAGAAGCAGGGTATCAAGTCGGCTTCATCCCAAGGCGTGACCGTGTTGATTACGATGTTCAATCATGGGCCACAACGAAAAGCCCGGAGGCATTGGAATATCTAATCTGGGCATGTGCTGAAAGGTTCAAGGGGATTGTTGGATATGTCGGATTCTGGAAGGACTTGAACGGGGTGTTCCATGTGGACGCCTCCGAGCATTATGATACCCTAGGCCCCGCACTTCACTATGGCAGGGCATTGGGTCAGCTCACGATATGGGACTGGGCCGATGAGAACGCTATCGTGGTGAAGGAGGCGTGATTAGTGGCTCATACAGGGCATGAAATCGGCGGGGGGTACTCTCCCCCCTGCCACACCCTAAGAGGGGCTATATGGGCTTCCATTGGGGTATTATGGGCATACTGGGTTCAATCCCGCATCCCTAGAGCCACGGTACTGCTTGAAATTCAATATCCGTGATTCAGATTATAATATCCAAAAATTAAAAATTATGCACGTACCTATACGCCCAGCACCTCACGAAATTTGTAAAATTTTTTTTCAAATTTTTTTCCACTGGCGCACCATCTGGGTCCTATGCCAAATGTGTCGCTCCTCCACTGATAGCTCACGCATGTATCTGAAAAGCGCACTACCATGTAACTGCGACCACCTATCGGGAACATCTATATTCACCTTCCGGCAAACCTCGTCTGTCTGTCGCCAGTCATCGAAGTAACCTGTGTCATGTAGGGTCTTTAGTATGTGTCTGTACAGTTTCTTTCGCTTCATTGGTCCCGGCATCAAAATCCTCTCCTGTTTATCACTCTACCACCTACGCCAGACCTCTCACGGTTCAGACCTTGTGTGCTTCCACCTAACCATTGTCCTCCCTTCATAGACTTCATAACCACTGGCATCTCCGGTGTTTTGTATGTGAATTGGTCTATAGCGTGTGCAAAGGCCATGACAGTATCGTTGTGCTTACCCAAGTCCACAATCACACCGTCACGCCAAGCATGAGTCTTAAGCTCGTCAAGGATAAGCTCTACCATCCTCCTAGTTTCATCGTTGCCATAGGGAAAGTAAACCATCTCCCTCTCAAACCAGACTCTAAGCCTGTTGAGTAGCCCCTGCTTCAAAGTCCTGTTGCCTACCTTACTAGCACGATAATCTACATTGACACCCTTCTGTGCCAGAAGACTCTTGTACATTTGCTGGAAACCTACGTCCTCACAAGCCAGAGGGCAAGAACCATACCGCTTACTCCACTCTATCAGCATGTCAGTCTGCTCGTTAGGTGGGAAATCATTACGCCTCCACATATTTACAAAGTGAATAAAGCCTTCTTCGTCCTGTCTGAGAACAACCATCACACTGTAATCCTTACCAAGACCGTGTGCAGGGTCAAACCCTATCATGTACTTGTTATTAGGAATAGGTTCAACCTGTAGTATAATATCCAAGTCTAGATTCTTACGCACCATGTTCTGTGGAAAGACAGAGGAATCGTCATCAACGACACGACATAGGTACTCTTGTGCAAACTCTAGCTCGCCTACCGCATCCTTCTGCTCTAGAAGAAACTTAGCACTACGATACTCCGGCCAGAGTGCCTTAGCCTCTACCTCACCATTACTAGCCTTCCACTCATCATAATTAGGTATAGCACTCCAAGACCCGCTTTTCCAAGACTTGTTACTCAACATCTCTGTATGGTACAGGTCAGTCATTGACATCGGCGTACCTACGACATAAAAGGAAGAACCGGGACTCAACATAGGGCTGATAGCCTTACGGAACCATTGTTGTAGAGTAGTGGGATTCATCTCATCGCTATCCACAAGTATATCATCGAAAGCCACACAAGCCGGATGCTCACCACGAATAGCAGACCCAACAGACGTAGCCATAATCCACGCTCCGTTAGTAAAGTGAATCTCAGTCTTGTTGCCCTTCTTAGGGTCAAGATACCTAGACAACTGAGGATGGGACTTCATATCTTCACGAATCTCCTGTAGCCTTCTGATAGCCGTGTCTTTACTAGCAGAAATCAACCAGCAAGTAAAGGGCTTGCCATTGGCCTTTTTCTCAAACAAGCATTGGTGCAATAGCTTTACCCTAAGAGTAGTAGACTTACTGTGGTCACGTGGAGCTATTACACAAACCCTATGCACTTCGGCATCTTTTCTATCGGAATACATATCCATCCACTCGCCAATGTGGTCGCCCCATGTGTAACCAAGCCACTCATAGAAATACTTGACAGAGCGACGGCTACGCTCCATAGCCAAATCTTGTGTCAATCTCATAATGGATGCAACTCCTTCTTACCACAATGAGGACAAACCCTGCTCTGTGCCTTACTTAGTAACATACGTGGTGCAGTCCAGCCACACGCCCAGCACTTAGCAGAAGTCCACTCACTCATCATGTACCACCGGGGCGAATAAACTACCTGTCAATCCAAGATTCTTGTCAATCATGTACGCAGATAGGCCCGGTCTAGCCATAACGTAACCGTTACGACTGTGGTATCTGTCTTCACCAGCTAAACTGGGGAGTTGTACCACAAGACAACCGCCGACCTCTCTAATCTGTTGGTGATGCAAGTGACCGTGGAACCACAAGTGATTGGTAGTTACACCCCAATCTCTACGTGCTTCGTGTGCCATAAGGGAATGTAGCTTGTTCATCACCTTACCATCACCGTGAGTAAAACCAATTAAGTTGTTACCATAGGTAACATACTGCCTAATGTGTGGACTGACCGTTACTACGACATCATCACATGTATTGTAGTAAGCCTCAAGGTATAACATCAACATGATACTGGTGTGTCTGTCATGGTTGCCACCCATAAAGACTAGCTCGACATCGCTAACTGTGCGTAGCAAGTCAATGTGTTGTCGTGCAAGGTCGCAACCCTGCATAAGAATCTGTGCTGGTGTAGCCGCCATGTCCTGTGCAGTACCCTTAGTAGTCTGCCCAACGTCATTATCTACGTGGAACCAGTCAGAACCAATACCGACAAAGAATTTTTCTGGCTTGCTTGGTAGCCTAGCCAGTAGCTCCTCAGTCTTTGTAAGAACCCTATCTCTAGCCTCATCTAGATTGTAAGTGCTACCGACCTCATCTACCCAACCATACTTACCAAAGTGCAGGTCAGTAGGGGAAAGCACCACCGCATAATCTGTTGTATGCTTCATAGGCTTACGCTTGACACTAACAGGCTTGTGGTCAGCTAGTACCTCAAAGAAGTCTTTACTAAGTGTTTCACGCAAAATGTTGTACTGCTCTGCATCTTTTTCAATCTGCCTCCACTTTTTCTTCTCCGCCTTCTTTAGAATCTCATTCTTCCGTATGTCAAGGAAGTTATCTACCATGTCATCAAGGGTGTTAGCCATAACCTCCTCATCAGTGAATGGTTGCATAGCGTGTTTCCACTTGTTCACACGTATGTACTCACTTACCCAAGCGGCGGGCATGTCAAACTCTCTAGCCATCTCATCATATGTAAACCCACCACCGACATCTGAGTACGCTTGTTTCATGGCTCTGTGTTTTTCGCCCTCAACAATCAGCATACCATCATGTGAGTCTAGTAGTACAATGTAGTTATCGTTTGACTTATCGTAGTATATACGTGTGGTAGTAGTATCGTTAGCTTCGTAATCTACGTCATTCAGTACATTACCTTTGGCAATCCAACGTGCTATTGCATTTCGCCAAGCATCAAGACTTCTAGCTGGCTCTATCTCTGTTAGGAACCTAGCAAAATCTGATGCCGATGCCCAATGCCTATCGTTGGCAAACTTCTCTATTAACTTAGTACCACCAGTAAAATACTGTTCCCCTGTACCGCTCATATACCAGCCCTTTGTGTAAGGTGTTATAATCATTAGTATTTATTTTTTATTACTTTTGGGTTACAACAAAAAGAAAAAAACGCTACACTGAAAGCCTATAATTAATTTATTCTATTTCTTCTATAATATGTCTGGTAGAAGCCCCTCTACTATCTCTACTACTACTATTAGTTACCGTAGGTAACTTCTCCATACTATAGAAAAAAATAAAAAATTAAGAAAGAATAGAGCAGTAAAGCGTTTAATTATTTCTAAAAAGCACCAAAATATAAAAAAGAATAACCCAATGATTATATGACAACCAAAAAATGACGACGCATGGCAGAGAAGCGTAGCCCATGGAATCTATTTGGCTTGATAGCTAAAGAAGAAAATAATAATCCAATGATAGAGAGAGCCAGAGAAGGCATAGTCACGGAAGACTTTAGAGCAATAGCAGGTATTCCAGACATAGTGCGTGATACCGAGCGATTGAGAAAGGACAGTAACCACGACAACGAGTTTGACCTGTACGATAACATGCTGAAGCTAGACCCAGAGCTTAACGGTGCGGTAAGGGCGGTTTCACTAACTGCTAACAATTACGAGATAAACTACACAACAGGTAGAAACGCCCGCATACGTGATGCGATAAGAGGATTGGTTGAAGACACTGTAGAGTTTGACGACATCATGATTAACGCCATGCGTAATCTTATGGTCTATGGCAACGACATCAACAAGATAGTCGGAAGGCAGGGTGTGGGTATCACGCAAGTACAGAGCCTACCTGTCAAGCAAGTCACGATTGTTGATGAAAGAGGCGGCCTCGGTAGCTACTTCGTAGCCGATGACGACAATCCAATCATCAACGCAGACATATACATGGTGCGAGAGGGGTCGCAGTATGAGAGAGCCATACCCTCAAAGGAGATTCTACACGTAAAGATAGACGCACGTTCTAACTGGTTTACCGATAACAAGCTACGAAGGACATATGGTATCTGGGGGGCAAGCAGATTTACTTCCCTCAAGCAACCCATACGCATGAAGTACAACAGTATGAACAACCGCATCAGCCTTGAAGACTCGATGACCAAGCAGTTTATCACAATAGACAAGTCTGCTATCGAGCATATCCAAGACCCAGTGGAGCAGAACGATAGACTCAGACACATTATGGATGAAGTCATCAAGCTCTTTGAGGGACTAAGGGGCGACCAGATACCTGTACTGCCTCACTACGTTCAGTTACATCACGTTGATGTAGGTAACAGTGTGCCAAACAACACTGGCTTCCTAGACACAATCAACGCAGACATAGCCGCAGTATTACAGGTCCCAAGAGTAGCGGCCGGTCAAGAGAAAGGTTCGACATTCGCCGCGACATACAACGCAAACCTATGGGCCGTTCAAGCAATATCCCGTATGCACCGCATACTTTCCGAGGCCGCAACAAAAATGTTTATGATTCACTTGGACCTTCTAGGTATTGAGTACAGGAAGCAAGACTTACCCACTATCAAATTTGAAGCTATGGATAGCGAAACACCGCTAAACGTAATGCAGAAAGTTGTCTTGGGTTACAACTCCGGCATACTAACTCTAAACCAAGCACTAGACATGTTGAGCCTACCAAGCGTAAGTAATGTTGGCGACCAGAGAAAGGGCGGTGAGGGTGCATCTGTCGGTGAGCTACCGAGAGAAAACTCACAACCCGGAGCCGTAGATATAAGATGATAGTAACATATGAGAAAGTTTTTTACATACTCTTAACTCTACTGATTATCTTATCTTTCTATATGCACTCAAAGAAACCGACTAGAACATTTATTAAACGAACAGAGGGTGATGACAATATGAGTCGCATGAAGATGTCAAATCCTAACGAGTATCTGATGCTTACTTTCGGTATAGCAGTAGTTTTGGCATGGGTCGTTATCGCCGCAACTGCTTCTTACTTCAGCATAGTCGAGGAGCGAGATATTACCGACTCACAACTAACTGTTATCGGTCTTCTAGGTGGTCCGGCACTTCTTGTCATAACATCTGTTCTTGACTTGTTCAAGAGCAAAGAAGGCGCAAAGATAAACATTCTACCAGACCAGTTAGCAAGCGACGTTACATCGGCTGAAGCAGTCGAGAGTCACACAAGAATGCTTGAGGAGTACAAACTAAAGCACGACTTAGATATGGAGAAAATGCAGAAACAACACGCATTGGATATGGAAGCATTTCAAATCACTAACGGTAAAAAGGGTGGTAAGTAGTGGCTCTTAAAATAACTATGGATAGTGATATCGGTCTAACAATGACTGACGCACACGCAGTCATACAGTCGTTTATGATGAACAAAGCAAAGACCGAAGACGGAAGTGGTGTTTTTACAGTAAAATATTCGGGCTTAGTTTGGGTTGATGCTTCTAAGTACGCAAGCGACAAACAAGCAGTAGTTGGATTTCACTATGAGTTTGCCCTTGATGTAGATGCAAACCAAGACCAGTACAATTTACTAAAACAGTGTTATCTAAATCTAAAGACTCAAGAAGGCTTTACTGACGGGGTGGATGTTTGAACATGAGTGTTTGGTGTTCCTTCTGCGTAAGTGGCTCCTGTTTTGATTGCGAAGTTGCGAAGGATGAGTGACTATGCAATACGATGGACACCCTCTATGGGTGTTCGTCTTAAGATTGTTTGGGGTTGTAATTAACTAAGTTTAATAAGACAAACTGTAGGTAGCGAACATATGCCTACACGCCGGGATGGTGAAACTGAAGCTGCATTCATAAACAGGTGCATGGCAGATACTAAGATGAACCGTGACTTTCCAGACCGTGACCAGCGATATGCGGTCTGTCTAAGCTACTCAAACAAAAAAGCAGACATTCGTTCTACACCTGCACCGAAGAAAGACAGAATCAAGGGTAGTCCTAAGAACAAGCCCGGTTCTGCTAAACCCGGTGGTAAAGTCACATTCAGTGAAAAAGTTACTAATAGCCTAAAAGAAAAGGTAAAGAATCACAATGCCAAGTCAGACCGTAAGGTGACTCTAGGTATGCTAAAGGCAGTTTATCGTAGGGGTGCGGGTGCTTACTCAACAAGTCATAGACCGGGTGTGAGCAGGGCCGCTTGGTCTATGGCTAGAGTCAATGCTTTCCTAAGACTGGTTAAGTCTGGCAGACCCGCTAACTCTAAGTATGTACAAGATAATGACCTTTTACCTAGAGGCCACCCAAGAAAAGGTAAGGGTAAGAAGGATTAATAAGACACATCTAAAATTCCGCTACCATGTCGTGCGGTTGCGGTTGTGGCGGAGAGGTCGTCGCATATGAAGACTGGAACGAAACAGATGTTACTGCGGCTGAATATCAAGGTCGCAAGGTAACATTGAACAAACCTTTTAGAACAAAGGGTGCAAGTAAGAAATTTGGTGTATACACCAAGAATGAAAAAGGCAACGTGGTTCTTGTAAGGTTTGGCGACCCTAACATGGAAATCAAAAGAGATGACCCTGCTAGGAGAAAGTCGTTCCGTTCCAGACATAACTGCGATAGTCCCGGCCCTAAGTATAAGGCTAGATATTGGAGTTGCCGTCAATGGCGTGACACAAGTAAGGTGGAAGCTATGGAAGAACCGTGTGGGTGTGGGTGTGCTAATGAATGTAATTGTGATGGAGAATGCGTGTGTGGTAACTACGAAGCTGCGGCCCCAACACCAAAGAGTACGGAAACTCATTCTGAGTATATGTCAAGGTGTCAAGAGATGGGCAACAGTAAGGATGAGTGTATGAAAGCTCACGAAGGACACAAATTCAAAGACCAAGATAAATCACATGATGGTACTGACCACTACAAAGCAGAAATGGAATACGACAACCCCGGAGAAGCTATGGAACAAGCAAAGAAAATGGGTTGCGACAAAATACACACAATGGAGATGAATGGTAAAACTATCTACATGCCATGCCAATCCCATGAAGAATTCATGAATAAGAGAAAGGGAGATGTAGAAGTAGAAAGCTACATGAAGAAGAAGAACAAGAAGGATGAAGATGAATACAATGCTCTCCACAACAATGACCATGAGCCAGAGCCATACAAGACTCGCAAGATTAAGTATAACAGTAATTATGAAAGTGAGTGTAGACCCGGTTACGAAAAGAAAGATGGCATGTGTCAGAAGATAGCAGTTACTTTAGAGTTAGATATAGATGAGCTTGAAGCAAAGGTAAGTGCTGAAACCGGCAATATTATCTATGAGATAAGGGGAATAGCATTCCATGAGGGTATGAACAAGAACAAGTGGTCCTTGACTCCGGCTGGTGCAAAGTCCGTGGCTTCACAGATGGAAGGTTCTGATGTAACTCTCATGCACCCAAAGGCTAACGAAACCGGAGCTGGCTTTACTAGAAACACAGAAGGAGTTGAAGAAGCAGCAGTCGGTACTATTATGGGTGCAACATTCTTTACTACTGAAGCCGGTTACGATGTAAGGTATGTAGCTAGAGTAACCAGAGAAGAATTATTCGCATCTATGGAAGATGGTTTGTGGAAGGAGAAGGGTTACGGAGTTTCTATAGGAGGTTCTGGCGTACCTATCTCGGCTTCGGAGGAAGGTTTTGTTTTTGGTGAGGATTTTACCTTTGACCATCTAGCTTTGGTCAAAAGACCTGCTTACAGTCGTGCAAACGTAGAAACCATAGAGAAGAAGAAAGTAGATGTGGAAACACCTATAGCCGAAGACAAATCGCAAATGTTTATAGGTCACTCATCATCTGAGCAGAATCAACCAACGGTGATTGCTATGACAACCGAAGAAAACACAGAAATAAATTATGAGGCCGAGATGGAGTCCGTTCAAGCGGCTCTTGTTCTCGCTAACAGTCGAATTGCAGAGTACGAAGCAGTTGAGGCACAAAGAGTTGAGGACGAGCGAATGGCTCTAGTAACTAAGGCATCCGAGCTAGGAATGTCTGGTCACGAAGACCTTTCCACACCTACTCTTGAAACCCTCATCGCTTCTTGGGAGGCCGCTCACCCAGAGCCAGCCCCAGTGGAGATGACCCCAGTAGAGTCAGTCGAGAAGCCTGTTGCAGAGCCAGCAGTAGCTTCCGAGGAAAGACCTACGGTTTCTAACTACCTTAACGGAAAGATGATTTCCAACGATGAGGCAATATACTCCAAGGCTTACAATGCGTGGGCATCAGCTTGGAACAAAACACTCGCAGCAGATGAGAGGTCAAGAATGACCGCTCATAAGTACGAGGCATTAAAGGAGATGAATTAAGATGGTACAATACGGAGCATTAGACCCAGTTGCATGTGCAGACATACAGAACACCTTCGCTAGTAAGGGACTTCTAGTAAAGTTTGACGGAAGCGGCGTAATGATAACTGCAAGCGTCACTGACAAGCCAATCGGCGTAACAATCAGTGAGTCCTCAAGAGGAGAGGACGGAGAGCTTGAGGCAGCAGGTACAGGTACAGTGGCAATCATGCCACTAAGCGGTGTACAGATGATGAAGTGTGTCGGAGGAGGCGCACTCAAGACCGGAGAGAGGCTTTACGTTTCTCAGACATCAGAAGCAGACGGCCACGTTCACACAACGGCATCAAACTCCGCAACATTCGTTGGAGTTTACATGGGAGCAGACAACACAACCCCAGCAGCCGGTGACTTAATACCAGTCCTTTGTGCTACGGTGGTGGCATAGAATAATTAGAGGAGATAAGAGGTGAAAAATATGAATCAGACATTGGAAGAAATACTAAACGTAGAGGCCGCTACTGGCCCATTCGCACCCGGAGATGCCGTTCTTGAGCAGACTCTCCGTGACTTTATCCAGCTACAATCAAACACAATCGCTATCGCAACCGACCTAGTTGGTGTACGAAGCGTACCTTGGCTATCATTCACATGGTACACAGGAGTTGTGGGAACATTCTCATACCCATTGGACGATGTTGCACTAACTGACCCAACCAACATTGGAACTGCTAACTACAGTACCAAGCTAGAGAAGGGACAGGGACGATGCACTTTCCTCGACGCAGTAAGGCTAAGAGGCGAGTCCTTTGAGAACATTGACAGGCAGCAGCTAGGAATCGTTAGAGCTAGGGCTGACACAATTGACAATCACATACTAACAACCTTAGTAGGTGGAGCAGACAACTCAGTCGCAGCAACCGCAGTCTTCGGAAGCGGTTCTGCTGATGAGGAAGGCGACATTCTTGGAGCTATGGATGACATCTTTGCTAACGCAAAGGTTTCTGGCAACGAGCCTCTAGCTCTTGTCCTTCCAGCCGACAAAAGAAGTGCTATCCTAAACACAACACTATACGGAAACGTCGTTGAGTCACTAGGCGACCACTTGAGGAGAATCGCAAACCTAAGCATTTACTACACCAGAGATTTCGGAAGCGGCAACGCACTAGGCAACGACGCTATCCTTATGGTTCCCGGTGCTGAAACTGCTGAATTCTTTACCTACAATGGACCCGGTTTCCAAGAAACTGAGCTAACCAGACTCCCCGGAGTAGGGTTTGACTGGCTTCTAACTGGCTACATGGGAAGCGTTATCCACGAACACCAAGACGGTGCTTCTGCTAACAAGACCCACAGGATAGTCAAGCTAACCGGAGTACGCTCTTGAATAAGGGGCGTGTCTGAATGGCAGAGAAAAAGAAGAAGGCTTCTACTAAGAAGGCCACTCCTAAGAAAGTGGCGAAGCCCAAGGCAAAACCAAAGGCGGCTCCAAAAGGGCCATCTAAGGCATCCTTGGCTTCGTCACTCAAGGAGAAAGGTATTCCTCTACCTGTTTCCGGCGAAGCATCTGATATGGAGCATCGCCTAAAGCATTGGAAATCTGGTATGGGTTACATGGTAAGATTGCATAGAAATGCTGGTGGAAGGTTCAAGGACCATCCCCTGTCATTACTTGACTCACCCAGAAAGGCTCTTTATTGGCTACCAGATAGCGGGATGGCAGAAAAGATTCTCGCTACACGCAGAGTTGTAGTAGTAGGTCGAGTAAGCGAACCTTCAAGTAACATGATAGTTATTGATGTTCCATCGGACTACGATACAAGATTTGCGTGAGGTGTTAATAAGTGCCATTTGATATGGGAGAGTTGGTTGTAGATGAAGGTGCAACCGTAGGCGACACAAGCATTTCTCCTAGAGTTATTAGGGACCTACTAAACAGACCTAGAGGTTTGAATGCCGCTACTATCATAGAGTATCTTAACATTAGAATAGCAGAGATTAACAAGAAGTCCAGAGAGTCTGGTTATGTTGGTGTCACTACTAACGCACCTACTACGGCACTAAGAGAATCAGCTATTAAGTTTCTAGTATGTTGTGACTGTCTAAGGGTTCTCATAGACACTATACCAGCAGTAGTGCCAGAAAAAGAACAAGGTACATCAGATATCAGATTCAACAAGCAGTTGGCTTCATTTGAGAAGCAAGCGGCACAACTTGTCGCACAAATAGAGGAGAAGGGTGGTACGGCTTTCTATACAAAGGCTACAACTGCCAAAGTGAGTGGTACAACAAGCGGTCAGTTATCCGGGTCACTCAATTATGAGTGAGGGAAATAAATGGCAGAAGTCAAATGGATAGGTAGCACAAGCACAGACCCCACTACTGCAAGTAACTGGTCTACTGGTAATTTACCTACTGCTAGTGATAGTATGATTTTTGATGGTAGCGCACAAGCAAACTGTCAATTTAATGGGACCTTTCCTAATACTGTTCATGATATAAAAATAGCATCTGATTGGAACACAGACTATCAGATAACTACTGGCGGTGCTTCTGTAATAAATGTAGGTGGGTTTCTATCTATTGGTGCAGAAAATGTTATCAACGCTTCTCACTCACTTACTTTTAATTTTACTGGTTCTGCAAGTGTGCCAGCCTATGTTGGTGATGGTGGTGCTACAACATCAGCGTTTGTAAATATGAGCCTTAATTCTGGTAGTGTTTTTACCAGTGAAACAAGCAGAGCAAACACTATCTATAACTTTGATGCTACTTCTACTACTATGGTAGATGGTGTTTATCCTCAACTTAAAGGTACTGGTATAATAAAAACAAAAAAGATTTACAGTGATGCCTCAAGAACGGCATTCAATACATATGGTTCTGTAGATATGTGGACTATAATCACAGACCTAAAGTTTGAGTCAGAGAAGTATGATATATACGATTACGAAAAGGTATTTTTGTTTGAGGGTGGTTTTACTGCTCTAGGAGAAAACTTCAAGTTTGGTCACACTACTGCTAAATTCAAAACATACAGAAGCTCTGGCACAGGCTCCGTAGTATTCCCAGTCACAGGTGAGCTTAACAGTGCGGCATTTGGTAATGATACCACAAAAGTATTCAACACACAATATCACAAGGTAGTCATAGAGGCTAATGATAACACGGCTAACTACTGGTTAGTAAGTGACGGTAAGGTGCTTGAGTGCAACGAGCTTGTGATAAACGACGGTGGTAGGTTCTATGCTAATATGGCTGGCAATAACTCAGTGGTAATCAGATGCACAAGAAGGCCAACAGTGATAGGTGATTGGAATTTCAGACAGGTAACAGAAGGTATCTACGAAAGTATAGGTGGTACTAATGTTCTTCCCGTCACTCACGGTGGTACTGGTCTTACTACCGTTGTACCCGGAGCTATTCTGTATGGTGACGGACAAGGCAATCTAGTAGTGTTAAGTCCGGGCGGAAATGGTACAACACTTACTATTAGTGGTGGTGTTCCTGTATGGAGTTAAGGAAACTGTAATAAAACATACTTAAAATAAAACAAATGCGGGCGTAGCGTATAGGAGGGAAAGAATGCCACTAACTGACAACAAGAACATAATCCTTGGCGACGAATCCGACAGGACCAGCGTTACACCGCACACCGCTCAACTCTTAAAGGATGCAGACGCAACCTATCTTTTCTATGGTGATGGTACTACCGTAGGTGGTATAGCAGTAGATGTAAGGCCATCCGTTACTAAGACAGGTACTTACACCTTTGTCAGAAAGGACGAAGGTAGACTTGTTATTCTAAACACAAGTAGCGACATAACATTTACTATCCCTACTGACGCTAGTGTTTCTTTCCCAGATGGCGACACTGAGCTTCATGTAATAAACATAGGTAGTGGTACTCTAACACTAGCCGGTGCTTCCGGCGTTACTCTGTCTGGTACTACAAGTTTAGGTCAGTACAACAGAGCTACTGTTAGAAAGGTAGCCGCAAACTCATGGGTCAATACATCATCAGTTGGTGTTACTGGACCCACCGGTCCTTCCGGCCCTACCGGAGCCACAGGCCCGACTGGGCCTCAAGGTGCTACCGGACCTACCGGACCTGCCGGTTCAGATGGTAGCGACGGCTCAACAGGACCTACGGGACCAGCAGGTCCAACTGGACCTACGGGACCTACGGGACCAGCGGGAGCAGATGGGTCTGACGGCAGTACCGGTCCTACGGGACCTACAGGGCCTTCTGGTCCATCGGGGCCTCAAGGAACACAGGGACCAGAGGGACCAACCGGACCGACTGGACCTACCGGCCCCACTGGACCAACCGGCCCTACGGGAAGTGTAGGACCAGAGGGTTTGGTCTTTGAGGGTGCTTGGAATGGTGGCACATCTTATTCTATAGACGACGCAGTTACACACAACGGTAACTCTTTCATAGCCACCGCAGCACACTCAAATCAAGAACCACCTAATGCATCCTACTGGGCCGTTCTTTCTGCTAAGGGTGACACAGGACCTACTGGTCCTAGTGGCCCGACAGGACCTACAGGTCCCACAGGTCCTCAAGGCCCAACTGGACCTGCTGGTTCTGATGGCTCCGATGGAAGCACCGGACCTACTGGCCCAACAGGTCCTAGTGGCCCCACTGGACCTACAGGTCCAACCGGACCCGCAGGGGCAGCCGGAGGATTTGGAACTCCTAGTGCCAGCACTGGACCAATAGGTGTAAGCGCAAGCGGTCCAGACTCAGCAAAGGTATTTGCTTTTACTATTCCAGCCGGTGCAACCGGACCTACAGGACCAACTGGACCCACAGGACCGACAGGTCCTAGTGGCCCTGCCGGAAGCGATGGTTCAGATGGTGGCACTGGACCTACCGGACCCACTGGACCTACTGGACCTACAGGTACGGCAGCAGGGTTTGGAACACCTACTGCTAGTAGCGGTCCTATAGCAGTTTCTTCTTCCGGGCCGGACACGGCAAAAGTTTTCGCTTTTACTATTCCTACCGGAGCTACGGGGCCAACTGGACCTGCCGGACCAACAGGGTCACAAGGACCAGCAGGTTCGGATGGCGCAGATGGTAGCACCGGACCAACAGGACCAGCCGGTTCTACAGGACCGACAGGACCTTCGGGACCAACGGGGCCAGATGGCCCAACCGGACCAACTGGTACTGCTGCTGGCTTTGGCAGTCCTAGTGCTTCAACAGGACCTATAGGCATAACTGCCAGTGGTCCAGATACCGCCAAGGTGTTTGAATTTTCTATACCCGCAGGGGCCACTGGACCCACTGGTCCCACAGGCCCCGCCGGAGGTACAGG
>MDTG01155585.1_pt1 | contig 16968 bp, 13 predicted proteins | sample 811421 | NCBI WGS metagenome assembly MDTG01 (sample SAMN05326645, study PRJNA326480) | marine metagenome | isolation source: seawater | place: Pacific Ocean: South East | collected 2011
CTAAAAATGTATCTTTTTTAGGTGAAACTCATACCATCTTATTCTCACCTTCAAAGAACCTACTCGATGACTGAAAAGAATATTATTGTTGCCTTGGATGACCCGCTTGATTATCAGGGCGTGCTTAAAGTATTAGATCCAAAAAAATGCATCATTAAAGTTGGAAGCGTAATTTTTAATTATCATGGGAGAAAAATACTTGATGAAGTTGCTAATCATGGTTTTAAAATATTCTTTGACATTAAGTTTCACGACATTCCCAATACAGTAAGCAAATCTATTGAATCTTTTAAAGGATATCCAATAAAGTTGCTGACCATTCACCTCTCTGGAGGACGCTCAATGATCAAATCAGCTCTGGATTCATGTAAAAATATAAATGCAAAATGCATAGGGGTTAGTATTCTTACAAGCCTTTCCGAAGAGGAATCTAAAGGAGTTTACAATCAAGAAATCCCAAAAACAGTTTCCTCCATGTTTAATTTAGCAAATGAAACAGATATAGACGGAGTTGTATGTTCCCCTCATGAGCTTAAACTTGCAGGAGATTTGCTTCAAAATAAAATCAAAATTACTCCTGGTATAAGATTATCAGATTCCAATTCCGATGATCAATCTAGAGTAATGAACCCAAAACAAGCGATTGATTTGGGAGCTACATATTTAGTAATTGGAAGACCAATCACATCTCATAAAGATAAAGCATCTGCATTTGAGAAAATATATCAATCCATTTATGAAGAATAGATATTTAAAGGAACTTAATAGTTTAAAAAAGACCGCAACTTCTAGACTATTCCAAAAAAAATTTAGACTTCCTAATTTAAATATTTCCAGTATTTATCATAATTATTCAAATGATGTGTTCCAGATCATGGATGACATTTACCAAGAGTTAAAAGTAGATTCTTTAATAAGTCGATTACTTGGGGGTAAAGAAGTAAATTACACTGAAAAAAGACCTGCACTTCATCATTGTTACAGAAGTCTGTCTCTGAATAAAAATGATTTTGATGTAATAAATACCTCAAAATTTTTTTCAAAAATTATAAAAGCAAATTCATATAAGAATATTTTTATTTTTGGAATAGGGGGTTCTTACGAAGGACCTAAATTATTGCATGAATTTACTGAAACAAAAGACAATTTATTTTTTATTACTGGACCAGACAAAGATGAATTTATGAGTTTAGTAAAGCCAAAGCTTAAAGAAAAAAATTTATATGTTTTCATAAGTAAATCCTTTTCAACTGATGAAGTGCTTTTATCTTATTCGTGGTTACCCAAAAATATTGTTAAGAAGAATCTATTTGCTATTACTGCATGCAAGAGTAGGGCAATTGAACTTGGTTTTTTTAAACAAAATGTCATAGATTTCCCAGAAACCGTTGGAGGACGTTATTCAATTTGGTCACAGGTAAATTCTCCAGTTCTTCTACCTAATGAATGCAGAGATTTCCTAAAAGGAGCTGCGAGCATTGATGAAAAAGTTCAAAAAAAATCAATTGTGAAGAATGCCCTCAAAAATATTGTATTTCATGATATCTGGTCTCATAACTTCATGAATAAAAAAAACAGAGTAATACTTTCTTATAACTGGAAGCTTAGATCTATTGCAAATTACCTTCAGCAACTTGAAATGGAATCACTTGGCAAACCAAATAATCCTGAATCAATATTTAGTTATACAGGTCAAACTATTTATGGTGGATTTGGTCCAAAAGCTCAACATTCTTATTTCCAACTTTTACATCAAGGTACCTCCAAAACTTCAGCTGATTTTATTGCAAGTTTGAGCAGTCACTCAGCATTGCTAAACTCTCAGGCAGAAGGTCAATTTAAGCTGCTATCTGGAAAAATAAAATTTATTAAAGGTATGGATGCTGCCAATAGTAATATTGGGGCAAATTTTTTCTTATTAGATAAGTTAAATCTTTTTTCACTCGGCGCGCTTATTGCTTTTTGGGAGTATAGAGTTTTTATTACAGCTGCTATGCTTCAAATTAATCCTTTTGACCAATTTGGCGTAAATGCAGGTAAAAGAGTAACTAGGAAAATTTTAGGTAAATAGCTTTAAAAAAATTATTTAATGATTATAGATTTATCTCATGTACCTAAAAAACCTGGAGTCTATCAATTTTTTGATGAGTCAAAAATCATCTATATTGGTAAAGCAAAAGATTTAAATAAAAGAGTCAGATCCTATTTCACTCCTGCGATAAAGGATAGAAAAACAGAGCAAATTAAAAAACAAGCTATCAAAGTAGAAACATTTACAACACACTCAGAAACAGAAGCGCTTATACTAGAACAACAGTTAATTAAAGAATACAAACCTAAGTTCAATATTCTTTTAAGAGACGATAAAACCTATCCATTTATATATTTTCTAGGTTCTCATGACTATCCTTCAATTCATCTTAAAAGAAGTAAACAGGCAATTGATGAAAACTTTTTTGGACCATATACAAACGCAAGATTAGTTCGCAATCAAATTAAAGAGCTTCAAAAGATATTTAAACTTCGTAACTGCTCAAATAGTACATTTAGTAATCGATCCAGGCCATGCATTGAGTACCAAATGAAAAGATGTAGTGCACCCTGTGTTAACAATATTAGTAAATCTAATTATGCAGAAGATGTATCTTCAGCTCAGAAATATCTAACCACTGAAAAAAAACATATTAAGAAAATGCTAAAAGAGAAAATGCTTCAGCATTCAGAGTTACTTCAATTTGAAGAAGCAGAAAGATATAAGCGAAGGTTAGATAGTATTATTTCGCTTGAAGATGAAACATCTATAAATATTTACCCAATTGACATAGACATTTGGCATGCTTCATTTAAGAATAAAACTGGCCTTGCAAAAATATCTGTTAGAAATGGTAAAGTTAGATCTACAAAAACTTATTTAATTGACGCAGATGCTTCTTTGGAGATAGACAATGTATTTAGAAGTGCAATTTTTCATAATTATTTAAACAATAATATAATACCTAGCAAGATACTTATTGCTAATAAAATCTTTGAGAAAGCATTACTTCAAGAAGCTCTTGAGAAGACTTTAAATAAAAAAATTAGCATCCTTGTAAAGGCACCCAAGGGTTGTAAAAGCTTTGTAGATTTAGCAAAGTTAAATTCAAAACAAACACTCATAAATTCAGTGAATAAAGAAGGTCCTTTAAAAGCAGGTTTTGATGAGCTAACTAAAAAATTCAATTTGAAATCAAGCAATCTCACATTAGATTGTATTGATATTAGTCATCACTCAGGCGGCAATGCTAAGGCTGGAATTGTAAGGTTTAATTCAAATGGTCCAGACAAAAGGCTATATCGCTCATTTAATATGCCAAAAGAATTAGGAGGAAATGATCCTGGGTCATTAGCGTTTGCGATCAAAAAAAGACTTAAAAAAATAGATCATAATCCCTCCATTGTATTAGTTGATGGTGGCAAGGTTCAGTTAAATGCAATTACCTCAAAAATTAAAAACAAAAACATTTTGATTCTAGCAATTGAGAAAGGGTCACATAGAAGAGTCCTCACTGAAACAATTTATTCCAAAAACGGGCAAGAATCTGTAAGAACTGACTCTAGTTTATTTAAGCTCCTTACAAGAGCTAGGGACGAAGCACACAGATTTGCGGTTAAACACAATAGAATTTCAAAACAGAAGAATGTTAAAAAATCAAAATTAGATGAAATAGAGGGCATAGGTCCAATAATTAAGGGAAGGCTTTTTAAAAAATTTGGTAGCTTTAAATCTATTAAAAAAGCATCGGTTAACGAATTAGTTTTGATCAAGGGAATAAATAAGAGCTTGGCATCAAGGATTAGACAGTCTCTTTAATTTATATGATCATTAATTTCAATTACAATAATTTTTACTTAATAATTTTTCAATTAGTCTAAAATTTAAATGCAAATCTTTATCATCTCATCCCACAAATTTTTAAGATATTTTGATCATGCATTCAAAGCTTTTGAATAAGATTAATGTTTTAAATATGAAAAGATTTATTGCTGCATTAACCATTTCTAGGATTGTAATGGGGCCTTTGATCTTTTTTACAATAATTTTTGAATTTTTCTTGGCATCTCTTTGCATAATAGTTTTAAGCGGAATATCTGACTTTTTTGATGGATTTCTGGCAAGAAAATATAGTCTCACAACTCTTCAGGGAAAAATTCTTGATCCAATTGCAGATAAAATCCTAATTACATTTTCTCTTATTGGAATTTCTTTATATCTTCAAAGCTTATTTACTGGATGCTTATGTGCGTTTATTATTGCTAGGGAAATTTGGGTTTCAGGACTTAGAGACTATAATTCTGCTACTGGCAATCTTAATGCTACCGAAGTTACATTTCTAGCAAAATTCAAAACAACATTTCAGATACTAACGATTTGTTTGTATTTAGTCGGATTATTTTTAAATGAATCACTAATATTATTTTTGTCAGATTGGGTTCTTTTTATTGCAGCTTTAATTACTATTAAAACGGGGCTAGATTATAGTAATAAGACAAATATATTTGGGAATAAAAAGTGAGAATAACTATTTTTGGAACGGGTTATGTTGGTCTTGTTACCGGGGTTTGTTTAGCCGAAATTGGGCATTCAATCCATTTACATGATATTGATCAAGCAAAGATTAAGTTATTAAAATCAAAGAAAATACCAATATACGAACCTGGACTATTAAAACTATTTAAAAAGCACTTAAAAGCCAAAAATGTCCAAATTGATTCTGATCCTTATAAAGCTTTGCAAGCATCAAGCATATACTTTATCTGTGTAGGTACGCCGCAATTAAGTAATGGAAAGCCAAATTTAAAGTATTTATTAGATGTTTCAAATAATATTAAAGATTACATAGATCAAAATAGATCAAATAGAAAAACTTTCATTGTTTTAAAGTCAACCATTCCTCCAGGGACAACAAAAGAGTTACAAACAAAAATCTTCAAGGAAGATACCTATAAAAATATTCACTTGGGTTCAAATCCAGAGTTTTTACGTGAAGGAAATGCGGTTTATGATTTTATGAACTCTGAAAGAATAGTCATTGGATCTGATAGCGCAGAATTTATTCGTACTCTTCAAAGAATATATTCACCTTTTACTAAAAAATCTAAAATACATGTTACCGATCCTCAATCTTCTGAACTTATTAAATATGGATCAAATGCATTTTTAGCAACAAAAATTAGCTTTATAAATGAAATCTCTAAGTTATCAGATAAAGTCGGTGGCAATATTGATCTGGTTGCACAAGGAATGGGTATGGATGCGAGGATTGGAAGTGAATTTCTTAATGCAGGTTTAGGGTATGGAGGCTCATGTTTTCCAAAAGATACACAAGCTTTAGCCTATACTTTTTCTAAAAACAAAATTCCGTCTAAGATTATTCAATCTGTAATAGATATTAATAATGAACAAAAGATATATTTTTTTAATAAGATACTTGATCGCTTCTCAAAAAAAGAACTGAAGAGCAAGTCACTTCTATTTTTAGGCACTGCCTTTAAACCTCATACAGATGATATAAGAGAATCAGTCGGAATATCACTAATAAACATGATTTCTCCAATTGTTAAAAGAGTTACAATTTTTGAACCAATAGCAAAAGAAAATTCTATTAACGCTCTTTCTAAATTGAATAATGTTAGATTTCAAAAAACTCGCACTCCATCCATTAATAAGAATTATGATTTCATGATTTTGGCAACCGAATACCCTATGTTTCTAAAAATTCCATACCAAAACTTTAAGAAATTGAAAGATAAGGTCGTTTTTGACGGAAGAAATATTCTTAATAAGGACAAATTGAAAAAAAATGGTATTGAATACATCGGCATTGGAAAATAATTTAAGGTTTTTTTGTGATTAGCATAATTACAACTTTCTTCAATGCTGAGAAGTTTATTGAGGCTAACATACGTTCAGTTCAATCTGTACCATCACAACATATGATTGAGCATATACTTGTAGATGATGGGAGTACAGATCAATCAAATAAAATAGTTTCAAGCTACGTCTCTAAAAATGTTTCTTTGATATCAAGAGGCAGATTGGGAAGAGCAAGAGCACTAAATTTAGCAATTAGTAAATCTAAGTTTAGGTATCTTTGTATATTGGATGCAGATGATCTTATAAATCCTAAATGGATTTCAAATTTTATAGAAAATAAGGATATATTTCTCAATGCAAATAATAATACTGTAGTATTTTTTGGAGGCATAAAGATTATTGACTCTAAATTAAGAAATGTTGTTTACAAAGATATAAATCCTTTAGATTTAAAATATAGGAAATATAATAACAATAAGATTTTCTTTCATAATCCTATATGCCACTCTGGGGTAATTATAGATAAAGATTTTTTTATGGGAGCAAAAATATACAATGAGCAGAGAAAAGCTCAACTTGATTGGGATTTATGGTTTAAGATAGTTGGTCTAGGAAAGAATTTCTTAGAATTTGACTGTATTGCAGCAGCAAAGAGAATTCATGCAGATCAATTCTATGAAAGAAAGTCTCGAATTAAATACTTAATTTCAAGTATAATTTTACAGTTATATTGGACTGTCAAAATTAGAATTTCAATTCTTCCACTGGTCTTAATTGCCTGCATTTTAAGGTTTTTTTGGGGACTTATGCATACAAAATTTAGAACAAATTTTCATGATAGGTCGCACTAGCTTCTAATTAACTAAAAGATTATTTTTCCAATATAATAAATAAATGGCTGGATGGCAGAGTGGTTATGCAGCGGCCTGCAAAGCCGTTTACGCCGGTTCGATTCCGGCTTCAGCCTCCATTTTAATAAAGGACGAAGTTTAAACAAACTTTAATCAAGACTTCTACAGCCTTTAAGTATTTTAAAGTGAAATTATGACAATATTCTTAAGCAAAATTATTCACTTTAGTAAATAACATTTGAGAAATGATTCAACATACTATGGTGGAATAATTTCTTAATTTAAGGGATAGTTACTTTGGATGAGTACAATATTTGATATAAAGCCGCTTGGATTTTTAATTGGAGCATTTACACTTAGCCTGTCATTTACATCATTAAGAGGCGCTTCATCAGCTGGAATTTTAGAAGTAGTACTTCTTTTTTTGATAAGCCTTTATCTCTTAAGGCACCATGTTCTAGAAATGAACCAAATAGATTGGCATTCACTTACGCCATTAATTTTCCTTATTATTATAGTTACTCCACTTACTCTAATTAATTGGATTCAAAATTTCTATGGATCTAGTTTTTCTACACTTATAGCGCTAATGTATGCTTCACTAATTGGTGGAGTTACATATTCATTCAATCATGAATATAGAGTTAGTTTTGGTGCGGGTGTTGGAATTTCAATATTCTTGATAATGGCTTACATTCTTATTTCTGGGGAACTGTTTGCAACTCTTGCAAGGTTTGCATTTCTTTCAGTTAATCCAAATACGCTATCTTTATATTCTATTTGTGCATGTTTTATAATTTCTTTTTTTTATCCTAAAGGGTTTATTAGATATTTTTTTATACTCTCTGCTATTTTTTATGGAAGTATTGCTCTTTCCGATAGTTTCTTTCTTTCAATTATTCTAGGGCTTCTTGTTTCATGCATCTCATTTGCGCAATGGAAAGGCTTTTTACCACCATTTATTTTAGTTGCAATGGTGGCGAGTATTATTATTCTAATTAATATTGAATTAAATCCGATTACTTCAATTGTCAATTTATGGAATCAAGCTGATCAAGGGGGCGCAAGAATTGCACTTTTAAAAAATGGGATCGAAGCATACTCATATTCTCCCATTATTGGGCATGGAGCTGGAGCTTTTTCTGGCGCTTATCATGCATTTGGCAGATTTGAAGCCCATAATACATATGTAGATCTTTTGACGATAGGCGGACCAGTTTTAATGTTAATTTTTATAATTCCCATGTTAGTTCCATTGCTATATTTCCATAGGAATAAAGAATTCTTACCATTAGCTTTTTTGGTGGCTATATTACTATTCTCTTTTTTTCACTTTACTGCAAGGCATCCAATTATCTGGATAGTATGGGGTTTTTGTCTAGCAATTATTTACTCAAATCAATATAAAGTTAGTAAATAAAAATGTGTGGCATACTCGGCGGCTTTTCAAACAAAGAAATAGATAAATACAAATTGGATCATTGCTTAAGTTTAATTAGGCACCGAGGCCCAGACTCAGAAGGAAGCTATATTTCAAGTGATAAAAAGTTATATTTAGGTCACACAAGGTTAGCTATACTAGATCTAAGTATCGCTGGTTCTCAGCCGATGATTTCTTCAAATAAAAGATATGTCATCACATATAATGGAGAAGTTTACAATTTCAATGAAATAAAGAAGAAAATACTCAAGTCTAATCCAAGATATTTCTTTAATAGCTCAGCTGATACAGAAATAATTTTGGGTGCATTTGAGACTTTCGGATTTAAAGAATCGCTATCAATGATGCGGGGTATGTTTGCAATTGGTATATGGGATAAAAAATGTAGAAGATTGCTGTTAGCTAGAGACAGAATTGGAGAGAAGCCACTATATTACGGCTTGAATAATAATTCCTTTTTTTTTGCATCAGAACTTAAGGCGCTGTCTTTTTTTTCAGAATTAAAAATAGACTATAAAGCATTAAATTTATTTCTTGCACAAGGAAATGTCCCGGCGCCATATTCTATTTTTAAAAATATTTATAAGCTAGAGCCAGGAACATTTTTAGAAGTAAAAGCCCCATCTAAATATGAAGTTCATCGATATTGGCAGCCAGAAGATTTTTTAGAAATATCTTCAAATAACTTTGATGAAAATTATAAAATTTTTGAAGATCTCTTTTTTAAGTCAGTTGAAAGTCAAATGATATCAGATGTCAAGCTCGGAGCATTTTTATCAGGTGGCTTAGACTCCTCAGCTGTAGTATCAGCAATGAGTGAGCTAAGCAATACTCCTGTTGAAACTCATACAATCGGATATTCAGAAAATGCTTATGATGAAAGCAATGCTGCTAGGGAGGTTGCTAGTCATCTCGGCACTAAACACCATGAATTTATTTTAAGCCCTAATGATGCAAAATCAATTATCCCAAATCTCAGCAAGCTGTATTGTGAACCATTTGCAGACTCTAGTCAGATACCAACCTATTTCTTAGCAAAACAAACTAGAAGCAATGTGACTGTTTGTTTATCTGGCGATGGTGGAGACGAATTATTTGGCGGTTACAATAGATATATCTTTTTTAATAGATTTCAGAAAATTATTGATTTAATCAGTCCCAAGTCAAGGAAAAGAGTAGCTAGAATAATAAAACCCTTCATGCAAAACAAAACTGCATCTGGGATACTAAGCAAAATATTTCATTTTGCATTTAATTCAATCGGAGGCAAGGAGAAGATTGAAAAGATACTTAAGCTCCTAGAGCAAGATAATTTAGAGGATATATATTTTTCATTATTACAACAATGGCACTTCGATGAATGGCCATTAAATGAAAAAAACAGTGTGAATCCAAAAGAAATTTATCAAGAATTCTTAACAGTTCCTGTTACAACTTTCAGGGATATGAGGTTAATGGATTTCAAAAATTATCTACCAAATGATATTTTAGTTAAGCTGGATAGGGCTTCAATGGCGGTATCATTAGAATCAAGAGTGCCATTTCTTGACCAAAAATTAGTTGAATTTGCATTGGGTCTTCCTACTGATCAACTGGTTAAACGAGGAAAGGGAAAGCTTATGTTAAGAAGATTTCTTGAATCAAGAATTCCAAATAAAATACATCAACTACCTAAGTCAGGCTTTGGAGTACCCATTCAAGATTGGCTCACAAAAGATTTAAGGACATGGGCACAGGATGTTATTTTTTCTAATAAAGATGACAAGCTTTTTAACTATGACGTTCTTGAGAAATTATGGAGTCAGCATCAGAATGGAATAATGCTAAACCACCATAAAATTTGGAGTATTTTGATGTTAAAATTATGGCTGGACAGTAATCAGAGAATAGTAAAAATCTAAAACTTCATTTTATGTACGAAGAATATTTTAAGCACCTTTTAGCCAACAGATCTCTTATTATCAAGTCATCATTATTTTTAGCAATTCTTGGAATTGTAATTTCTTTATTCTTAAATAATTACTACAGAGCATCATCGGTTATTTCACCAACAAGAGATAACTATGCAGCTGAAGATTCTTCACAGTTAGGCGCCATCGCTCAGTCAATTGGTTTTGGGGCAAATGAAGCAACTCCTGAATTAAAATTTGCCAAGTCATACTTTGGATCATATAAGTTCAATGCAGAATTTATTGCAAATGAGGATATTATTCCCGAACTAATTCTTTTTAAAGATTACAACAAAAAGAAAGATACATTCATTTATTCAGGAAACCCAGATGACTACAGGATTACTGCGCTTTTTCCCGAAGGAGAAATAAATTATTCATCAAAATATTTCCAATCCGCTGTTAAAGAGTTAAGAAAATTTGTAAGGTTATCGCCTGGTCGAGAAAATGACCCAGCCATGTATTTAACGGTAACACACAGAAGTCCAACTTTTGCATATAGAATAAATTCAAGAATACTTTCTTTTCTTAATCAAGCCATTATTGAAATTGATATTAAAGACTCAGATGCAAAACTTGAATACATCAAGTCAATCGTTCCTAATTATACTCAAGTCGAAGTTAGAACAGTCCTGTCATCAATTATTGAGAGAGAACTAACTAAAAAGGTACTTGCTAATTCGCTAACTGAATATAGTTTTATGATTTTAGATCCACCGGTTTTGCCAATTTACAAGTTTTCACCCAGGAGATCTATTATTGTTATTACTTTTTTGTTATCAGGATTATTACTTAGCATAATTTATCTTACATTTACTTATGGATTTACACTTAAAAGAAAAGAGAAAGAAAATGAAAAAGTTTTATAAAGCCCTTAATTTTTTTGCAATTATTATTATTTTGAGTGTAAATATATCTGCGCAAGAAGAGGAAATCCTTCTTAATGAGGAATTCCTAGACTCTCTTCCTGAAGATACAAAAGCAGATTTAGTTGAGCAATTAGAAAAGGATAGAGATAACTTGCAAGAAGTTGATTATGGTGTTTTTGACTCCATGATGAGTAAGTCATCTGCTGAAAAGTTTATTGATCAAGAGCTTTTGAGATCTGAAGTTGATGTTGCGCCTGAGGAGATAACTCTCGATGACTTAGAAATTTTTGGTAAAGATTTTTTTAAAGGGTATCCATCAACTTTTTCACCTGTTTCAGAACCTTCACTTTCATATACCTACATTCTTGATTTAGGAGATGAGCTAAAAGTAGAGATTTTTGGTGCTCATAAATTTTCTGGAATTACTAAAATCTCTACCGATGGATCTATCATTATCACAGGTATTGGCTCCATTCAAGTTGCAGGGCTTACTCTTGGTGAAGCTTCTAGAAAGATTTCTGAAACAGTATCAATTAAATATCCGGGTGCTCAAGCTAGCATCAATATAAATAATTTACGCAATATGCAAATCGTTGTGGTAGGTTTTGTAGAAGTCCCTGGTATTTATACCATGCCCGGAAACGCTAGTGTTTTAAGTGCGCTAAGACTTGCTGGAGGTATTTCGGATCAAGGCTCCTATAGAAAAATCGAAATCAGAAGAAATGGTTTTTTAATTGGAAATTTTGATTTATATAATTTGCTTATCAATGGAGATAACCAGTTCAATAGGACTTTGCGCTCAGGTGATTCCGTAATCGTAAGAGCTGCTGGAAAAATGGTTTCAATCTACGGAGGCGTTCCAAATCCAGCAATTTATGAAATTGTTAATGAAAACATAGCTGATGCTTTATTGTTAGCCGGTGGGACATTAAATGGAGCCGAAATTTCGGGCATAACTTTTTCTTCTCTTGAGAATTCAAAAAGAGTTACAAGAAATATACCTAAAAGTAGCTTTAATAAAATAAATCCAATAAATGATTCATTTATTTATGTTCCATATAAAAAAGAAGCTAAAACCGATAGCATAGAGCTTATTGGTAGTTTTATAACTCCTGGTTTATTTTCTGTTGAAAGCTTAACTGAATTTCTTTCAGCAGATAGACTTTCTGTTGAAGCTTATACTAATGCAGTAATATTGATGCGTTCGAAAAAGGAATCAAATAGTTTTGATTACTCATTTCATAATCCAAAAAAAGAATTAAAGCTTAATCAAGGAGATAAACTTATTGCGTTATCGAACGAAGATATAAAATTCATTAACTCAAATATCTTAAGAGACTACTTTAATGAATCAACTGATAAAGATTATTTTCTACCTGAATGTGAGGTTTTCGACCACTTTAGCAATATTAAGAATACTAATAGATATAGAAGTCTTAAAGAGTTTTTTTTAGAGACTTTTGAGGAAGATGCAGGTGAAGATGAAAAAGATTTAGCTAACTTAAATCTTTCTCAGTTAAATCCTAATGATGCTTTTAAATCTGCAAATGGTCTTTTCATCAATAAAAATACTTCAGATTGCCCTAAGATTTTTGAGCGTGACCCTGATTTACTTTTTTCAGTAATCCAAAACTCTATTTATGTTGATGGACCAAATGTAATGGGCGGCATTTATCCAATTTTTGATAATATTGATTTAAGCAAACTTATTGATTCTGTATCTTTTTTTAGTGCTCCAAGTCTTAATGATATTATTTCAATTTCTGCAGAGACGGATGTAAGCTCTGTACGTCTGGATTCGGCTGAAGGCTATAAAGTAGGTCTTGGTTCAAATATTACAGTTACATCTGCGAGAACAGCTGAAGTAAGTCGTGTAAAAATTTCTGGAGAAGTAAATAAGCCAGGATATTACTATATTTCTAAGAATGAGAGATTGAGTGAGTTATTAGAAAAAGCAGGAAACTATACCGAATCTGCTTATCCGATAGGCGGCACTCTGTTAAGAAAGTCTGCTAAGCATCTAGAATCTAAGTATAACGAAAAGCTATATGGCCAGATTATAAAAAATTTGTCTACTGAGATTGTTGCAGGTAACAATGTTCCTTTTCAAACAGTTAGCTTTATTCTAAATGAGTTTAGATCAATTAAACCCAGCGGAAGAGTTATAACTGAGTTTAATGCTCCGATTATCAAATCAGATAGATCTCAAGATATTATTTTAGAAAATGGTGATGATATTTTTATACCTAAAAGAAGTAATGTCGTATATGTCTTTGGTGAGGTTCTTAATCCAGGACCGCAGGTATATAGCACATCTAATGCCTTAAATGATTATGTAAAGTCTGCAGGTGGTTATACCAATCTAGTTGATGATGCCTCAGTAATTCTGGTATATCCAGACGGTAAATCTAAGTTAATTAATAAATCTATATTCTCATTTTCTAATGATGACGTCCTTCCTGGTAGTGTTATTTATGCATCAAGAGATCTCAGAAAGCTCGATAACTTAAGGCTTGCATCAACATTAGCCCCAATAGTGAGTAGTATTGCTATTTCATTAGCATCACTAAATTCTATATCTAATGATTAACTAGCTTACTTTTTTTGAAAAATAATAAGAAAATATTAATAGCTTTTCTGGCATTTTTGATCCTTGATTTATCTTCAAGTCAAAATGAATATTATGATTATTTTAGGAGTCCAACATTTTCTGATTATGGAACAGTTGGTCTTCTTAATATGCCTTCTGCTAGGACCTTAGATGAGGGATCCCTTGCATTTCACTGGTCTAGAACTCAGCCATATTTAAGAGGAAGTATAGTTGCAACACCTTTCAGTTGGTTTGAAGCTTTATACAAATATACGGATATAAATGACAAGCTTTATAGTCCAATCAGATCGTTTAGCGGAGGACAATCTCTCAAAGATAAGGCCTTTGATGCAAAATTTATACTATTATTTGAAAATGAATATGTGCCTCAATTAGCTGTTGGGTTTAGAGATCTAGGTGGGACCAATAGATTTGCCTCTGAGTATTTAGTGGCATCTAAGGCTGTAAAAAATTTTGATTTTACTATTGGAATGGGATGGGGAAAATTAGCTGGCAGAAACAACTTATCCAATCCTTTAACTAACTTAAATAATAGATTTGATGTAAGAGGTAATTCAGGTGAAAGAGGGACGGGCGGAAAGCTTAGTACAGATGCTTGGTTTTCAGGAGAAAAGGCCTCAATATTTGGGGGCTTTGAATATTTTCCAAAATTCTATCCACGATTGAGGCTGAAACTAGAATATGATTCAACTGATTTTGATACTGAGGGTGAGAGGCCAGTCGTCCAAAAATCACCGGTTAATTTCGGTATCTCATATAAACTCTCAAGAACTATTGATATTCATGCAGGCTATGTTAGAGGAAATACATTACAAATGGGGTTTACTTTTAAGGGTACTTTTAGAGATAGAGATCCATATAAGATCAAAAAAGATCCCCCTATATTACTTGACAAAAAAACATCAACTGCAGCAAAGATTATTACTTCAAGAGACGAGAGATCAATGTATTTGCTAGCTCTGAGGGAATTACAAAAGAATCAGATATACCTTCAATCTGCTGAGATAGAAGATGATGAAATACATGTAGTCTATTCTCAAAGAAAATTTAATAATATTATGCAGGCTGCTGGAAGAAGCTCAATCATTATCGATAGTATCGCTTCTGAAAAAATACAAAAATTTAGATTTTCTTCTTTGAACGGTCCTAATTTAATGAGTACGGTCACAATCCCAAGGGATGAATTTACTAGATCTCTAGATGATAAAGATTTTCAATCACTTAAGTATGTAGCTAAAGTAGAGAAGGCAGATATTGATTTCAGTGAAATGGAGTACGTCCCAAAAGCTTCATTTCCAGTTATAAATTACGAAATCTCACCTGAAATCAGGTCACACATTGGAGGTCCTGATGCATTTTATTTTGGTCAAGCTTGGATTAGAGGTGATTTTAACATTACTTTTTCAAGGAAATTATCTGTAAACGGTATTCTCTCTGCAAATCTTTTTGACAATTTTGATAATTTAAGATTACCGTCAGATTCGCAGTTGCCAAGAGTGAGAACAGAGATCGTAGATTATTTAAAAGATGGTAGTGATTTGAGTATTTCAAGACTTCAATCTAATTATCTTGATAGTATTTCTCGCGATTTGTATACAAGGTTATCTATTGGATATTTTGAAGAGATGTATGGGGGATTTGCGTTTGAAGCACTTTACAGGCCATTTACCTCTCCTTTTGCTATTGGTATAGAGGTTTACGATGCCAAGAAAAGAAATTTTGATCAGAAATTTGGTTTTCAAGATTATGATGTAGTTAGTGGGCACATAAATACATACTATAAGCATGCACCAAGTGGCGTTCTTGTAACAATGAGGGGAGGAAGATTCCTTGCTAAAGATTCAGGAATAACATTAGATTTTTCAAGAAGATTTAAAAGTGGCATGTATGTCGGGGCATTCTTCACACTAACTGATGTAAGTGAGGAAGAGTTTGGTGAGGGAAGTTTTGATAAAGGTTTTTATTTCTCACTGCCAATTGAGATTTTTTCAAGAGAGCATGCTCCAGGTAGAACATTTTTTGGATTAAAACCTCTAACTAGGGATGGTGGTGCATCGGTTATTTCTGGGATGGGGCTATACGGCATCACTGACCAGTCTAGTCGAAATAATTTACTTCAAGAATGGGATACCTTTTATGAATAAAGCATTCATATTATTAATTATTTTAATTTCTTCTTGCAGCAATATCCCCCTTTCATATTATAAATCTAGTTATGAAGCCTTAAGAGAATCTCTTCTTAAATTAGATTCCGTAGAGCTTAATGAAACATATATGAAAGAAAAAAAATTTCCAATCTTAAAACTTCGTTTCGGAAGCTCAAGATCTATTATTCTAGTGTTAGTTGATGAAACAGACGAGATCAAGAGATGGATCAGCGCAGACAAGATATTTATTTATACATACAAGGGTAAAGTGATTGAGACTAAAGGTATGCAAAATGACTTTAAGATTAATGACTACAGTTTTCCTAATCAAATTACAGATGGATCTAAATATATAGATACTTATATTATTGATTTTTTTGAACCTAAACTGCTTAATCAGTATGCAATATCAACATTTGAGACGATGGAAAGCAAGAAAATAGATCATCCTGTAGAAGGTAGAAATCGAATAGATGCAAGTAGAGTTGCAGAAACGGTTCAGATTGATGGTATTAATGTCAGATATAAAAATATTTTTTATTTCAATTCAGAAGGCAAGCTTTTGAGAACTGAACAGAAGATACATCCTTTTCTGAATAGACTAAGCATCGACTTTGTCGATGCTTATGAATGATAATTACTAATTATTTATTCTGACGTAGCAGTTGCAGTACCAGTTGATGTTACAACTGATGTATTAACTACATCTACAACTTCAGTTACCTCTACAACAACTTCGATTTCTTCAATTAAGATATCAACTGAACCGTCTGTATCGGTTGTTGAGGTAGCAGTTGTGGTAGCTGTTGCAGTTGAAGTGCTTGTTTGCTGCCCTACTGTTTCAACTTCTTCTGAATTTATTACTTCGACTTCAACAATTTGAGTAGGTGCAGGAGTAGAAGGTGCAGCTGTTGTTGGAGGTTGTGTTGTTGGAGGAACAGTTGGCGGTAATGTTGGAACGGGAGCTGGATCAGATGAGCTTCCATCACCAGCCACTGCTGCAATAGCAGCTGCAGCAGCAACTGCTGCGGCAATAGCACCAGCACTCAGAGAACCAGAAGCTTCGGCTGCTGCTTCTTCAGAATTAGACGCACCTTCATCTTCTTGTGCAATGATAGATGATGAAAATATTGGTGCAACCAAGGCAAGAAGGTAAGCAAGTTTATTTTTTATTTTCGCCATTTTCTACTCCTCTGAAATTATAAATGGTTAAGTTATTATCTTACATTAAGGTAAAAATGCAATA
>MDTG01071660.1_pt1 | contig 16966 bp, 29 predicted proteins | sample 811421 | NCBI WGS metagenome assembly MDTG01 (sample SAMN05326645, study PRJNA326480) | marine metagenome | isolation source: seawater | place: Pacific Ocean: South East | collected 2011
AGTTGCGTGATAGCGGACATTATTGGTATGATATAAGCAAAAGATATCTAAAACCATAAGCATTTGTTCATTGTACGTTCATCTCTAATATGCTATATACTATTGTAATATTAACTTCAACAGGAGATGCTAATGGCTTGGACTAAACCAATCATTACTGAAATCTGTGTAGGCTTAGAAATTAATTCTTATGCCTGTGCAGAAAAGTAGTTGACAATTATATAATAGATAGTATACTATAATTGTAATATTATTTTAACGGAGCCAACCTTAGGGAAGGCTCCTATTTTTTTGAAAGGACCTCCATGATTGAAAAATTTATGGTTATCATTTGGCTAGGTTATTATTACGAACAACCTGTCCAAGTTGGCTTGTATGACGATTGTGATACAGGACGTACAGAAGTTAAAGAACTATATCCTGAACATAAAGCATTTGGTTGTTTTACCAAAGCACATTGGGATAAACATAAACATCATATATTGAGTTGGTAATATGCATAGTACAAAACAATCAATGGACTGGCATATCCAGGAAGTTCTCACTTGCGAACTATTAAGAGTAGATCCTAATAATGAAATGCTTGAAAAGTTTATGGGTATGCAAAATCATTTTGGCGCAGAGATGCGTAAAATAAAGAAGTTTTATGAAGAACAAGGTAAATGGCCACCTAGAGAGCCAGGGAGTTTATGCTAATGAAAACATTTGCATTAGAATTTGTGTTGTTTGGCTGGTTGGCTTATAACATAGCAATAGAAATAGTAAGTTGGTTTGAACCAGAAGATGAACTACAAGCACCTACACCTGTAGAAATGTCTCCTGCACATCAAATACTAGAAGGTAATACTGACTATCCTATTATAGAGGAAAACTCCACAAGTTAAATTTGTGGAGTCTCTTTACCGTCTACTAACTTTTTGATGTGTTTAACATATTCACCTATGTTGTGGTCAGTAAAATTATCTATCTTACCTTTTTTGATACCACGCCACATACCGCGTAACCTGTCTTTGGTTCTTTGCCAACCCGATGGGTTACGTTTGTTGCCCCAAGAATTTAGATAATGCTCTTGTCCGTGATGTCTATATCCCATTATCCATAAAGGTACTCTACACACAATATCATTGTTGTTTACCCAACGTTGGTGTTTGATACCAAGGCTACTTACATATCCTGGCCAACCTACTCTTGGTGAGCCATATGTGTAAACTTCCTTAGGGTCTAAAGTATCTAAATGTAATAGACAACGTGATGACATAATAGTTGCCATTGCCGCTCCTAGTGAGTGTCCACAGAACCAAAGATCTTTTTTCTTGTTTACTTTTCTAAATATATCCTCTTCTATCATTGGCCATAATTCATCTACTTCTGCTTTGAATCCTGCATGGACTCTGCTGACAGTTTCTGCAATTACAGGCAGAGCATTAGCATCTGCTTTGATATCATTATATTCAGTTGGTTCTGTACCTCTACAAGCGATTACAATATCATGTTTATTCATGAATCTGTAACTTTGAGCGCCTGCTTTATCATAATACTCGACTGTGGTAAATCCTAGCAGTCTTGCTTGTTTGTGTGCTTTATCCTCTTTTAAGTATGCTATCATACTCAATTCAGCAAACAATAGACTTCTTTCTTTGAAAGATAGTTCTACTATTGGTTTCTTTAATTTTGCACTATGCATTGTTCCTCCGCGTTCTCTTTACAATATTTACCTGCGATTCCTAATAAATATTAGAGAGGTAGTTAGATGAAACGCACAACACGAAGCATATTACAAGAGTTACACGATATCCAGGCCAAACCAGAGCCTGAAAATGTGGTTGACAGCAGGGCAGTTCATGTTATAGAATCAGCAATAAATGTTATTGCTATGATGCATGAGAACTTTGATAACGCAACTGCAAACGACTTAGAGAAGAGATTTATCAATAGTATAAAAAGTGGTGATCCACAGAAATTTGCTCGTGGCATAAAGAATATCAAAAAGGGCAAACCAGATGCAATTTAAAGAACTAATAGCAGAAGAAGGCAAGCAAAATAAACACCTAGAACACATTGAGGAAGAAATACTTAACGGTGGGGCAGAAGGTGCAGAAGCGGCCATTGCCACACTTATGCGTTTCAGCGATATGCTCAAAGGCAGAGCCAATAAAAAATTAAAGGTTACAGTAAAATGGGACGGTGCACCTGCAATAGTGTGTGGCACAGATCCTAAAACAAAACAGTTTTTCGTAAGCACAAAAGGAGCATTTACAAAAAGTCCTAAACTTGCTTACACACAAGAAGATATTCGTAGATTGTTTCCAGACTACCTATGGGACAAATTAGGGCCATGTTTAGAACACCTATCAAAATTAGGCATCAAGGGAGTAATCCAAGGCGATTTAATGTTCAACGAAGAAATGAAAAAAGAAACAGAAATTGATGGCAAAGAATATATTATTTTTAAACCACAAAAAATCACTTATGCGTTTCCATTAGATAGTGATGTAGGTAAGAGAATACAGACAGCAAAACTTGGAATTATATTTCATACAAACTATGAAGGCGATACAGTAGGTATGGATATGGAGGCAGGGTTTGATGTAGATGTATCTAGTTTCAAAAGAAACAAAGATGTATGGTTCGACGATGCTACATTCAAAGATGTAACAGGCAGTGTACTTTTAACAAAAGACGAACAAGCACAAGTGAAACAAGATTTGGCTGATGCGATGGCGGCCTATAAGGCTGTACCACGCAATTTATTAGATGCAGTTAAAACCAATAAAGATTTCGTGCAGTACTGGAAACGTACTGTTAACGATTACGTAAGGGCAAACAAACTACCTGGGGATCCTGATCAATTCTTAAACGACTTCATCGACGTTTATAAAAATGTAATTGAAAAACAAATTGCTGGACTAAAGAATCAGGATCCCAACGCCCCTGCTGTTAGAAGTAGAATGGACAAACTAGAAAACCAAGTTAATCTTGTAAATGCAAATAGAAAAGGTTTGGCTAACATTGTTAAATTTATGAAAGAAGTTGCTAACCTTAAATTATTATTCATTAGAAAATTAAACAATATGGAAAATGTTGCACAGTTCTACCAAGAGCCAGATGGATCATACACCGCGGCAAACCCAGAAGGCTATGTTGCTATTGATCATATAGGTAACGCAGTTAAATTTGTTGATAGACTAGAATTTAGCAGACGTAACTTTGGCGAAAAGGACTTTGGATAATGAGTGGATTTAAATTCTTCGATTACATAAGCGAAGGTAAACTAATTCGTAATGATAGTTTACAACGCATGACATATACTGATGTGTGTGATCTTATCCTTTTATACTTTCTTGCATTACAAACTATGCGTTATTATCCTAGCAGTAAGAAGTATGTAAAATCTTATGCCAATGAAGTATTAAAATGGAATGACTGGTACTATCACAGAATGAGTGGTAATGACTTGTACAATCTGTTGAACATAGTAGACGGCGAAGAACGTATGCTAGACAAGTTAAAAGATCCAAGAAGTGCAAAAATATTACGCCAACGCACACACTTTCCTACCCTAGCAGTAAAAAGACTGTTACGTGATATGGCTAACAACAAAAACGCAGGGCCAAGTGATGCAGGTGATTTAATGAAAATAAACACCGCACTAAAAAACAGCAATTACAGTGCTTACAGAAGAAAGATAGCAAACTTCAATGGACTATCTGATCAGGATAGAAAAAAGGCTGTAACAGAATTAGAAATGAGTTTGAAAGCAAGAGGTAGGAACAGTGACCTATTAGATTATTTTATTATGTTTGTTAGTGCATATGATTTAGAAAGCAACAGGGCAGTGGATAGAGAGCCTATGATTAGTATAAGTGATCCAGTTGAGCCTGATGTAAAAGATATTAATATGCTACGACTTTTAGGCGTACCTACCAAAGACTTACCTTTTGCTTATAAAGTTTTAAGCCTTGCATCAAGAGGCATGGCGATACCTCCAAGGTTTGCTACTGCATACAAACCTATTATGCAAATAGTAGATGACATAGTAAAAGCAGGTCCTGGATACGTAAATCTATTTAAACAAGTGCATAAAAGGGCACAATCGGCAAAAAATCGCTAAAAATCATTATATTATCGGTTTTTTCTTTCAACCATTTTATAAATACTATTAAGATTACCTACTGAGCGTAGGAATCGGTCATAAGAGTAAAAAAGGAGAAAACAAATGGCTGGAATCACAAAAACACATCCAAAAGTAGCGGATATCATTGGTGAATTAAGAGCATGGGGTAAAGAAGTTACTATGTTAGCAGTAGACTTCAACGTTGATGCTGATGGTTCAACTTTGGCAATGGAAGCGGCTTTAAACCAAATCTCAAGATACGGAAATATCGTAATGGCAGGTGCTGTATACGGTACAGGTCAACAAATTGACTTGATCATAGAAGGCGACCTTGCTGGATCTGATTACGTATCTGCTGATGGTACAGTAACTGGTACAGTTGCACAGGCAATGGCAGAAGACCTAATTAACTTAGGTACTGTTGATGGCGTAAACTTTGCAACAGGTACACCTGCTGTAACTATCAAATCAACTTTACAATTTGCGTAATTTTTAATTACCGAATTGGTTACACTAAAGGGCGATCATTTATTGGTCGCCCTTTTTTTATGGCCACTAAATATTAATATGCGTATAGTAATAGAAACTTTAATTGATATAACAAAGTCTGGAGTCAATAGAAAAGGTCAAGGCGATGATGTCAAATTGGCTCAACAAAGCAACTTCAACACTATGCAACAAATAATCAATATGCGAAGTTTAATAACTGAGAACAGTGATCCTTTTGTTAATACAAAAGACATTACAGGTAAGTTTGGTAGCAAGTACAAAGGTGAACATAAGGTATGGACCTATGAATTTACCACTGACAGAGATATGGTATATGCAACAGACGATGACGAAGCAGGATTGCTTAAAGATGACTTTCAAGGAATACCTATCATAGGAGGACTTACAGAAACAGTAAGTAAACCTAGCACATTTAAGGTCAAAGGTACTACCGATAAAAATACGTTAATCCAAATATTTGATAAATAAACTTGTAAAGGCAAAAAGCAAGATTTACAGGCAATAATAGGCTCCAACGATAATAACCTCTGAGCGAGGATATGGAGAATGATATAATGGCAACTGCCAATATAGAAAAAGAAAATTTAGAAGCACACGTAGAACTTTGCCAGCAAAGATACGAAGTGCTAGAAAGAAGACTAGGTGGAGTTGAATCTAAGGTTCAGCATATCCATGATGACCTAGGAAAATCACACTCTTCATTAGTAAAAGTGATTATAGGGTCTGCAGGCACAATTATTGCAGGTCTACTTTCCACAATCGTAGTAATCCTCATCAACGCACAATAGTACTAAATAGTAGTATGAGACTACTAGAACTTTTTAATGACCTTACGGAGAAGCAGATCTGGGGACGCACAGGTAAAAAACTAGTGCGAAAGTATAGATGTATGGGCGGCAAACGCCATGGACGTATTGTATCCAACCCCGCACAATGTTTTGCTCCACCTAACATTCAACAAAAAATTAGAATGAAGATCACTAGAAAGAAACTAGGTAAAAGAATGGCTATGAGATCTAGACGTACAAAACGTACTAATCCAGCAAGTAGAGCCTTAAAGCATTTGAATAGAAGAAAATGAAGATAGTAGAGTTATTTGAAGCAGATACAATTTTTAAACGTGGCGGCGGTTCCGGTGGAACACGTAAAGGTAAAGTGCAATCACGTAAGTTTCGTTGCATGAGTGGTCCACGTAAAGGACGTATTGTTGCAAACGTAAGTACCTGCCATGCTCCTATTAAAGCAAGTGCTAAACAAAAAATGACTGTGGTAAGAGCAAGAGCACCTAAGAAAGCATCATGGAAAGCAAAACTAACTAAAAAAGGTTCAGGTGTAAGTAGAACAGTTGCAAACTTAAATAAAGCAAAAGGTAGTTTGAAACCTAGAAAGATTAAAAAGGCAAAAGCATGAAGATAGTAGAAATAGCACCTATGGCAGTATCAGCCAAAAAAGCAATGGATCTAAAAAAGATGGCGGCTGACCAACAAAAGAATAATCAAGCACAAGGTACAAGTGGCACAACAGGCACGGTCAAACCAGGAGAAACAAATCCAAACAACACCATAGGTAATAATACATCTACTAACCAAAACAAAATGGATTATGCAAGAGGACAAATGATTGATGTACCTAATGCAGATAATCCACAAAAACCTGAGAAGTACAAGGTAAAAGCAGTTACAGGTAATGAAGTAGAACTAGTTCCAAATCAAAATAAACCAGGTATTCCGTCCAGTTTGAAGTTTAAGAAGTCAGATCTGCCCAAGTTAAGTTCCTAATCCTTTAATTAATAGTATGAAACCCGAAGTCAAGAAACTTGTGGAAAATTTTCGAGCCACTGCAAAAACTGTTCAACAGGAGTTGAAGGAGAAAGGCTTTATCCTACCCGTAGCACACAATGGAGGAATAAAGTACTATCATCTTTGGGTTAAGAAAAACAGCAAGTTTATGTACGATATTAGGAACCTGCATAATCCTAAGTTGTTTTATTATCATAATATATGTAATCACAAGTTGGCTATTGCTATTATGATATATGAAGCATTGGGCAAGGATTTCAACTCAAAACACATATTGGACCTAGATGATGCTTATGCACATCACTTGCAAAACATAAAAATATATAAATATCATAGTAGATTAGCAACTAAAAGTGGTAAAATAGGCAGATCAGATATAATAGAATCCAGATGCGATTACCACTATAATGCGTTAGAGCCACTTAAAATAGAGGTACGGAGTGTTCTAAACGAGGCTGAAAAACTTATGTTCGACAATAAATAACAATGTTATAGGGGATAGCAAATGAAAACAACAGATTTTTTAAAAGAAGTCACAGTAGAAGATCTTAACAAGAAATTGTATAAAGAACACAATACTACTGTTGATCTCGCAAAATACAGCAAAGAGCAACTAGAAGCATATAGTAAACGCATCGATGCAAAATTAACACAATTCGAAACTTCATCTAAGTTCAATGACAGTCTTACAAATGAAGCATATCAAAAAATGCAAGTCATCAAACAATTAGTTGAAACTGCTATTAACCAATACGTTGATAATCCCCTTGAAGCAGTTGACGAAGAAGACTTAGGTGACGATGTAGTAGAAGTTGATGCAACTGATGAAGATGTTGCAAAGGACTTTGCAGAAGACGAAAAAGAAGAAGAGCCAAAAGATGATGAAGAAGAAAAACAAGATCCTAAACAAGTTTCATCTATGGCAATCGCGGCATTAAAACAAATGCTAGATGACCCAAGCAAATTAGGTTTGGCACGTAGAGCATTAATGAAAATTACAGACCACGAAAAACTTAACACAATTACTCCACAAGAATTAGATGCAATACGCAGTCCGTTAGAAAAATTCTTTATACCAATTTTAGATAAAGGTATGCAAGGTGTAACAAGAACAAAACCTGTGCTTAAAACATTAGGCGGTGGTGAGTCAGTTGAAGAAGGTGCTCATGAAGGTTACGCAAAAATGCCTTTGAAAGCAGATGTAATGAAGTGTGTAAAAGACGGAATGTCAGAAGCACAAATCTGCGAGAAATACAAAAAATGTAATCCAAAGGAAATGAAACTTATGGCATCATCATGCATGAAAGAATACAAAAGCAAAAATGAATCTATCATACGTGAAGGCGAAGAAGACAAAGCGGCATTAGTAATGGCGGCAAAAGACATGGTAGATAGATTTACTGCTTTCTTAGAAGACGTTGCTGAAATGAGTGCAGAAGGAATGCTTGAACTACAAGATCAAATTAGAGAAGAACTTGGACAAGAACAAGCAGAGCAGTTTGCAACAACAGTTGGTCCAGCATTAGAAGGTACTATTGAAAACTTAAAACAATCACGTGAAGCACTTAACAGTGGAGTTGGAATAATCACTGGCGAAGGTGCACCTACTGATACAATTGGCGCAGAAGAACCTGCTCCTGAAGTAGATCCAGAAGCACCAGCAGAAGAGCCTATGGATATGCCTGCAGACGATGAGTTTGGTGCCAGCGATGCGGCAATGGGCGGAGACGAACCAATGGGCAGAGAAAAGCGTGAAAGTTATACTCCGAACAAAAAAACTGTTACTGAGTCAGCAAGAATTTTCAGCACATTAAGTAAGTAAGGAGGCACTATGCGTCTTTACGAATTCAGCAAAAATGATGCAGTACAAGATTTAGTAATACTCTTCCGTAATCAAATCAAGAGAGCAGATTCTGAAAATGCTTTCGTAAATCTAAATTGGAATGCTATTTCAAACCTTATGTCTGATATGGGGCATGGGCCTTTAGATTACAACACATTCAAAAATGCATTTGATAACACTCCAGAACTTAAAAGCATTGTCCAAAACTTTAATAGTGATGGTGTAACTCTACGCACAAAAACAGATGCTCCAAAGGCTGATGGTGTTGATACAGACGTTAAGCCTACTAACACAGTAGACAAGATGGCAAAAAGAGCCGCAGGAAAACGTTTATAATTCTTGACATTTGATCTAAAAAGAGGTTATAATATATTTTTAAGGGATAATCATGACTGACCAACAACCGCCTAAACTGAATAAAAGATTTGAATATCACGCACTCAAACAAATAAATGATCCTGTGCGTAAGCAACGAGTATATGAAACTCCCTCAGGAGAAAGATTACCTAGTGTAACTACAATTCTAAGTAAAACCAAAGACATGACCCATTTGATAGAATGGAAAAAACGTGTAGGTGAACAAGAAGCACAAAGAATTGTAACAGAAGCATCAGGTGTTGGTACTGCTATGCACAACAATTTAGAGAAATTTGTTAAAGGTGAACAAAGAATGCCTGGCAAAAATCTAGTTCATGTAAAAGCAAACGCAATGGCTGACAAGATTATTGAAAATGCTCTTAATCATGTAGATGAAATATGGGGAGTAGAAACACAGTTATATTTTCCAGGACTATACTCAGGTACAACAGATCTTGTAGGAATGTACAAAGGCCAACCGGCTGTAATGGATTTTAAGCAAACTAACAAGCCTAAGAAAAAAGAGTGGGTTGATGATTATTTCTTACAATTAACTGCCTACATACTAGCACACAACGAAGTATATGGCACAGATATTAAACAAGGGCATATATTCATGTGTAGCAGAGATGAACAATACCAGCAATTTGACCTATGGCCGCATGAATTTGATATGTGGACTAAAGAATGGTGCGATCGTGTAGAGGACTACTATAAGAAATATCATAAATAGTAGTAAGGAAGAATTAAAATGGCAGTTGTACAAATATCAAAAATTCAACATAGACGAGGTAAAGCAGGTAGCAGTGCGATTCCGCAACTAGCGAGTGCTGAACTAGGTTGGGCAATAGATACGCAAAAACTTTATATTGGTAATGGTGCAGTATCTGAAGGTGCTCCTGGTGTAGGTAATACAGAAATACTAACAGAAAAAAGCAATATATTTGAATTGCTTTCAACTTACACATATAAAGGTCCAACAGACGTAATTAAACAAACAGGCGAATTTATAGCAGAGCCTATCAAAAGAACGCTTCAACAAAGACTAGATGATATAGTAAGCATTAAAAGTTTTGGTGCTAAAGGCGACGGTATCCAAGATGATACAAAAGCATTACAAAGAGCAATTGATCAATTGTTTATAAACACTGACAAAGCAGACAAGAGAACTAGAGTAGGATTAAAGATAGATGCAGGTGAATACAAAATTACTGATACAATTTTTGTTCCGCCATTTGCAACTATATTAGGTGATGGTAAAAATAAAACTACTATCAAACTATACACTAATCCAAATGATTTAAATCCAACTGCAAGACCTATTTTTTAAACAGTAGACGGTACTAGTACACCAGGAACTTATGTTAAGTATTCTAACATTCAAAACTCTACTAGACCAAAACACATAGTGATTAAAGGAATGACTCTTGAAGTAGACAGTGCCGTTGCTGTTCATGATGCAATTTTAAAAGCAGACTGTCTAACAGAAAGTTTAATCGACGGAGTAGAGTTTGTAAGTGACTGGCAAAAAGATGACGGCTATGATTCAACTAAATGTGGAATTGAATTTAGAGCCATTGGTGCAACAACAAGTGAAAATGTTATTATACAAAACAGTGAATTTAGAATGTTAAGTGTTGGAATATTCAGTGTACAAGATGTAAGAACAATTACAGTTAATGATTCTTATTTTGATTTTATGCAAGTAGGTATTGACCTAGCAAGAACAAGCACAGGTTCAGGTAATCAAAGTTTAGGTCCAAGACACTTTATTGTTAAGAATAACAAATTTAATAGAATTATGGATTTTGGTTTTGCAGTACATAAACCTGTAAGCACATTAGAACCAATTGGACATATTTCTAATGCTAATATATTTTTAGATGTTGGAAACAACATGAATGGACAGGATAGTCCACAAACAAGTGTAATCAAATTTGCTAGTCCATTATGTGAAAGCATAGGTGATACATTTGAAAGAGAAAGTGAAATTAATAAACCAACTTTACTTTCTGTACCATTTAAACCTTTGGTTGATGGATATCATTATACTAAAGGTAAGGTTAATGAATTCAGTCTTGCTGAGGTTGATGCATTAACTACATTTTCTAAACTTCCATTTACTGATAAGAAGATTGCTTATGTTGACTACCTAATAGTTAAAACAACAGGCCAAGCAACAACAAGGCAAGGTAGGTTAACAATTACTATACAAGACAACACAAATATAAACGTCACTGACAATTTCAGCCATACAGGTAGTTCAGACGGCGGTGTTGAGTTTGGTGCTGTGCTAGATGATCTAGATTCAACAGCAGGTAGTGAAACAGTCAACATACAATATAGAAACCTTATCGGTAACGGTGTCGGAACTCTAACATACGCAATTAGTTACTTTGCTTAATGTTCTTAGAAACAACAGTCGAGCAACGTATTCTGGCGTGGAGGAAGTTTAGAGAAAATCTAGAAACAAGCAAAGATCCTTTGCAAGAAACAATGGACTTATGGGCCACTGCACCAAGGATAGATAGGTTACTAGATCCATGGGATTCTCAACGTTGGAGTACTCCGTGGGAACTGCTTGAAGAAAACCGGTATTGTCCCGTCGCTATACCCCTAATGATGGGTTGGACACTGAAGTTAACCACAAAGTTTTCCAAAGCAGATATTTTGATAAAAAGTATTATAGACATATCGTCACAAAGATACTATAATCTTTTATATGTTGATGATAGTGTTTTAAATTACGACAGTACAGTAGTTAAAGAATGCAACTTACAGTCTACACTAGTTTGTCAATATACAACAAGGATTTGACAAAACAAGTAAATACTGGATACGATGAAAGAATAGGCAGGAGAACAATGAACAAAGAAATTTTAATCACAAAACGTAATGGAAAAAAAGAAAAGTTAAATCTTGATAAAATCCATTTCGTAGTTGAAGAGGCTTGCGATAGCCTAAGCGGTGTAAGTGCTTCGCAAATAGAAATGAATGCAGACTTACAATTCTACAGTGGAATGACCACAGAGGAAATACAAAACATTTTAATTAGAAGTGCTAACGATTTGATTTCGTTAGAAAACCCTAATTACCAATATGCGGCGGCACGATTACTTTTATATGGACTACATAAAAAAGTTTACAATCGTTACGAGCATTTAAATTTCGTTACAATGATCAACAAGAACATCGAACGCGGAGTATATGATCCTGCCATTAAAGAAAACTATACTCAAGTCGAACTTAAAAAGATGAATACTTGGATCAAGCACGAACGTAATGAAGACTTTACCTATGCAGGTCTTAGACAAGTAGTAGACAAATATCTTTGTCAGGATCGTAGCACTGGTGAAATATACGAAACTCCGCAATTTATGTATATGATGATTGCGGCAACATTATTTGCTAATTACCCCAAGGAGACACGTTTAACCTACGTGAAAAAATATTATGACGCGACTTCACTTTTTAAAATCAACATTCCAACCCCAGTCATGGCTGGAGTACGTACTCCAATTAGGCAGTTTGCTAGTTGTGTATTGGTTGATGTTGACGATACTTTGCCTTCTATTTTTAGTAGCAATTCCGCTATTGGTTATTATATCGCTCAGCGAGCCGGTATTGGAATTAATTCGGGCAGGGTACGTGCGATTAACTCAAAAATTAGGGGTGGCGAAGTAGCACACACAGGTGTTGTTCCCTTTTTAAAAGTATATGAATCTACTGTAAGAAGTTGTACACAAAACGGAGTACGTGGTGGTAGTGCTACTACCCACTTCCCTTTGTGGCATTATGAAATAGAAGATATTCTTGTATTAAAAAATAACAAAGGTACAGAAGACAATCGTGTACGTAAGTTAGATTATTCTATTCAACTTAACAAAACTATGTATGAAAGGCTATTGGCCGGTAAAGACATAACTCTTTTCTCGCCACATGATGTGCCAGATTTGTATCAAGCATTTTTTAATGATCAAGACAAGTTTGCAAAACTTTATGATCAATATGAACGCAAAACAAGTATTAGAAAGAAAACTATCAAAGCAATGGATTTGTTTGGTGCACTTCTTAAAGAACGTGCTGAAACAGGACGTATCTATATTATGAACGTTGACCATTGTAATACACACAGTTCTTTCAAAGACACTGTTTATATGAGTAATCTATGTCAAGAAATTACATTACCTACAAAACCTATTAATCACATTGATGACGAAAATGGAGAAATTGCATTATGTATCCTTTCCGCAATTAACGTTGGTCTAATCAATAAAGTTGAAGACCTTGAGCCATTATGTGATTTAGCAGTTAGAGCCTTAGATGAAATAATTGATTATCAAGGTTATCCTGTTAAGGCGGCTGAAATAAGCACAAAGGCAAGAAGATCGTTAGGTATTGGATATATAGGTCTTGCACATTATCTTGCAAAGAATAAAGTAAAATATTCTGATAAGAAAGCATGGAGATTGGTGCATGAACTTACTGAAGCATTCCAATACTATCTATTAGTTGCTTCAAATGAATTAGCAAAAGAGAAAGGGAAGTGTGATGCCTTTGATAAGACAAAATATGCTGATGGACAATTACCAATTGATCATTATAAAAAAGAACTTGATGAAGTCATTAACACTACATTAAAATATGATTGGGAGGATCTTAGAAAAGACATCGCTGAGCATGGCTTACGGAACAGTACATTGTCAGCACAGATGCCATCGGAGAGCAGTTCCGTTGTGTCAAACGCAACTAACGGAGTTGAACCTCCAAGAGATTTCTTGTCCGTTAAGAAAAGCAAAAAAGGGCCTCTTAAGCAGATTGTACCACAGTATAATCAACTGAAAAATTTCTATACTTTGTTATGGGATATGCCAAGCAACGAGGGATATATAAATGTTGTAGCGGCAATGCAAAAGTTCTTTGATCAAGCCATAAGTGGCAACTGGTCATATAATCCACTGCACTTTGAGAACAATGAAGTTTCGTTAAGTGTAATGATGAAGGATATGTTAACAACTTATAAATTAGGTTGGAAAACATCCTACTATCAAAACACTTATGATTTTAAAGGGCAAGAAGATGATATTCAACCTAAAGGGTTGGAAGATACAAAAACGGAGCATACAACGGTTGACAAAACTGTAAATGGTGCTAGTATTAACGGTACAAATGGGGATCATGTTAACGGTACTAACGGTGACACTGTTCCAGCAGAGCAGGAAGATGAGGCCTGTGATGCCTGTGCAATTTAATAAGTAAAGCGAAAAGAGAAAGAGAAATATTAATGAGCAAAACTGTCTTCAATAGAAAGAGTGTAGACTTTACAAAAGAGTATATGTTTTTTGGTGCAGACCAAAATACACAGAGATATGACGTGTTTAAGTATCCAGAGTTTGATAAGTTAAATCAAACTATGCTTGGATATTTCTGGAGACCAGAAGAGGTTTCCTTGCAGAAAGACCGCGGAGATTATGCAGATTTTACAGATGAACAAAAGCACATCTTTACAAGTAACTTAAAATATCAAACACTATTAGATAGTGTTCAAGGACGTGGACCATGTTTGGCGTTTTTACCTTACTGTTCAAATCCAGAGTTAGAATCTTGTATTGTATGTTGGGACTTCCAAGAAACTATTCACAGTAGATCTTATACACACATTGTTAAAAATGTATATCCAGATCCTGCGGAAGTGTTCGATACTATCTTAACTGATGAAAAGATTGTAGAACGTGCAAATAGTGTATGTAAACACTATGACAGATTTTATGATATTGCTAATGATTATTTTAACAAAGGCAAAGGTGATATCAAAGAAGTTAAGAAGCAATTATATAGAGCAATGATGACAGTGAATATGCTAGAAGGTTTACGTTTTTACGTTTCATTTGCTTGTACATTTGCATTTGGTGAACTTAAGAACATGGAAGGTTCAGCAAAGATTATTTCACTGATTGCTCGTGATGAAGCAACACACTTGAATTTATCAACACACATTATTAAACATTGGATGAAAGGCGAAGACGATCCTGCTATGAAAAAGATTGCCGCTGAACTTGAAGATGAAGTTTATGAAATGTGGCGTGAATGTGTTGATGAAGAAAAACGTTGGGCAGACTATCTATTTAAAGATGGATCAATGATTGGTTTAAATGCAAACCTACTTCATGCCTATGTTGAATTTATAGCAAACAAAAGGTTAAAGGCATTAGGTCTTAACACTTTGTATGATCGTCCACTGAATCAAAACCCACTACCATGGACACAACATTGGTTAAGTAGTAGTGGACTACAAGTTGCTCCGCAAGAAACAGAAGTTGAATCTTACATTGTTGGCGGCGTGAAGCAAGACGTAGTTGAAGACACATTTAAGGACTTTAAATTATGATAGAAATATGGGGTAAACCTGCCTGCGGATACTGTGATGCCGCAAAAAGATTATGTGAACAAAGAGGTTGGGAATTTACATACAAACAACTTGGTGTAGATTTTGATCGCGAAAAAGTTATGGAAGAGTTTCCAACTGCAAGAACTTTTCCACAAATTAAAGTATATGGAAAGCCTGTTGGGGGTTATCAAGAATTTCAAAAATATATTGATGACACTGGCTACAACGGAACTGGACATTCACTAGGATAATATGTTAATACAAGCACCATACAAAGTAAATGATGTAATTAGTGTCAAACTGCAAACAGGCGAAGAACTTGTTTGTAAACTAATTGAAGAAAGTGATACACACCTAAAAGTAAAGACTCCACTAACATTAGTAATGAGTCAGCAAGGTTTAGGTATGCAACAGTATATGTTTACTACTGATCCTGATCAGCCTATAAGTATTGCTAAAGATAAGATCATTGTTGTACAAAAAACACGCAAAGACTTTTCTGATACATATACTGAAAGAACATCTGGACTAGTTACTGCACCACCTAACTTACAAGTCAAATAAATAACTTTATGCACGAGTTTGTGATAAAGGATAAAGGAGTTCTGACCACTTACACTAGGTTTGAAGATATACCTATGGTATTTGATCATGTAATAAAATTTAATGTTTCAACTCCTCCAGAACCACACACAGAAGAACAGCATAAAGAAATTGAGCAATGGCCAAGTAAGTTGCAAGAGTTAATTAACAGGGAAAGATAATGCCAGCAATTACACGCAAAGGTGACAAAGATGTAACACACTGTTCAACTCCTAAAAGAGAAGAGCATAGTCCTGATGTCTTTTGTAATGATATACCTATATCAAGACAAGGTGATAAAAACGACAGTCATTTGTTACCAGGCTTACCTTGTCCATCACACCAAGCACCTATAACAACAGGATCAACTACTGTCTTTATAAACAATAAAGGTTGTGGAAGAATAGGCGATGCAGTTACAGATTGTACTAAAGTCGCAGAAGGTTCTGAAAATTGTTTTGCAGGTGGTTAGTCCATCATTAATCTAGAAAACAAATACCAAAGTGCTATTACCGTAAGGATAAATTTTAAAGGATCTTGTCCTTTTGGTTTTAGTGTAGGCTTAGAAAATTCATAGGGGTTCATGCTCTGTTCCAAGGTACAGGAACGCCCTTATCATCTACAACCATATCACCCGAGTCTTTATACTGTGCTACCATAATACCTTTACCACCTTTGGGACCAATATACCTACATGGCTTTATTTCCCTTTCCTGATGATACCTAGGCGTATGTACAGTTATAACTCCTCTTGACTTTGGTGCACCCATTTTAGTCTCCTAGTATAATTTTTTTAATAGACTTACTTCCGTCTATATTGTCTTCTAACTCTGCCTTAGTACTGATGCATTGATATTTTACACCTTGGCTGTACTCTCTTTCAGCAGTTCTTTTACCTCGTAGACAAGCACCCATCGATGGCTGTATACGGTGTTCCTTTATTTCATTGTTAACAAACATTAACAAGGCAACAACGGTTTCTATCATATTGTATCTCCCTCACATCCTATTTCTAAATGTTCAACACTTAGAAATCCGTCTTCGTCAGTCAACTGCTCTACGGTTGACTTTTGTTTTATTTTTGCCGCCGCTAAACATTCTTCTTTAGTTTCGAATGTACGTGGCGGGTCTTCATATAGTGTGTTGCATTCTAGCACTGTTACCGCACATATGACTGCAAACATCTTGAACATTAGTGTCCATTTCCGTTAGTATACTTGATATCTCTATCAGCATCTTTTAATTTTTCTATATCTCTTGATATCTTTTCAACCTGCTTCTGTAAGAATTCTATGTTTACTTTGTTTTCCATATTCTTTTCTAATACGGCTTCCATTTTTTCAACACTTTTATACAAGTCCTCAATCAGCATA
>MDTG01388386.1_pt1 | contig 16964 bp, 14 predicted proteins | sample 811421 | NCBI WGS metagenome assembly MDTG01 (sample SAMN05326645, study PRJNA326480) | marine metagenome | isolation source: seawater | place: Pacific Ocean: South East | collected 2011
ATGCTTTACTTAAAACTTTAGAAGAACCTCCAACTTATAAGAATGGTGGGAGTCTAAAATTTATTTTTGCGACAACAGAAATTAAAAAGATTCCAATAACTGTCGTTTCAAGATGTCAAAGATTTGATTTACCAAGAATTAAATTATCAGAATTATTTGAGTTTATAAAAAAAATTAAAGAGAAAGAAAAAGGAAACGTAAGTGATGATGCCCTTAAATTAATAGTAAAAATTTCTGAAGGCTCTGTATGTGACTCATTATCTTTATTAGATAGAGCTTTATTGAGTATAGATAAAAGCACTGAATTAGATTTAAATTCTGCGCAAAAAATTTTTGGATATTTCGATAAATTTCAATTAATCGAACTTATTCATTTAATTTTAAAAGGGAATGAAAAGGAAGTTATAGAGGCATACAGAAAAATTTATGATCAAGGAATTGAACCTAAAGTATTTATTAATGATTTTTTAGAAATTCTTTATTATTTTAAAAATATTAATTCATTAACAATTGAAAGTACAAATTTTTCATTGAATGATGAAGAATTTGATAAAATTAGGGATATATCTAATAAAATAGAAAACAACACTTTAATTTTATTTTGGCAATTTGCAATTAAGACTCTTGGTGAATTGGATATAGTAGCAAATCAGAATTTATCGATAGAAATGTTTTTAATACGATTAATTCATTTAAAAGGAATAAAAATGAAAAATGAATCTGCATTAAATAATCAATCGAAAAGAAATCATGATGATGAAGTTAAAATAAATTCACAATTAAAACACGCAGAAACTATTAATCAAATTAAAAATGTATCTCAAGAAATAAAGGCTAAGCCTGAGATACAAACTGAAACAAAGGCAAATAATAAAATTTTAATAAATTCTTTTAATGATTTAATTCAAATTTGTAATTCAAAAAAAGAAGTCAGACTTAAATATGAGTTAGAGAATAACATAAATTTAGTAAAATTTGAAAATCAGAGAATTGAAATTTCTTTTAATGAAAATCTAGACAAGGATTTTGTAAAAAACTTATCAAAGAAACTTTTTGAATGGACAAATCAAAGATGGATTATAAGTTTTAGTAAGGAAAAAGGTGAAATCTCTTTTAAAGATAAAGAAAAAAATAAAAGTTTAGAATTAATTAAAAAAGCAAAAGAATCAAATTTATATAAAACGGTTATAAATTACTTTTCTGATGCTGAATTAGTAGATGTAAAAAATACTAAAGATGAAAAGAATGATGACTGATTTTTCAAAAATTTTAGATAAAGCAAAAGAATTAGAGGCTAAAATGAAGGAAAGCCAAGAAAAAATTAAGAATATAAGTGTTGAAGGAATTTCTGGATCAAAATCAGTTAAGGTTACACTCGATGGCGAAGGTGAAATGACAAAAATTGAAATATCAAATGAAGTTTTGAAAGAAGACAAAAAAATTATTGAGGACTTAATTATTTCAGCCCACGATAATGCTAAAGCAAAACTTAAGTCAAAAACTGCAGAAGAAATTTCCAAAACAGCTGGAGGGTTTGGAATTCCAGGATTTAAGTGGCCAATATAAGTTAATGCAAAATATTTCTGAAATTGAAGAATTAATTAAATTAATTTCTAAATTACCTGGTTTAGGGCCAAAATCAGCAAAAAGAATTGTTCTTAAATTAATTCATAATAGAGATGAATTAATAAAACCTATGGCTAGTTCTTTAGCAAAAGTTTATAAAAATATTACTCGTTGCAATTCTTGTGGTTCCATAAAATCAAATACACATGGCTGTATAAATTGCGAAAATAGTTTAGAAAAATTTGATAAGATCTGCGTAGTTGAGGATATAGCAGATCAATGGTCTATAGAAAATTCAAATATATATAAAGGCTATTTCCATATATTGGGTGGGACTATTGCTTCTGTAGGTTTGAGAAAAGAAGATCTTCTTATAAATTCGTTAGTTGAAAGAGTTGGTAGAGAAAAAATTCAAGAAGTTATTTTAGCAACAAGTGCGACTGTTGAAGGACAGACAACAGCTTATTATATTCAAGATAGTTTAAAACATTTGAAAGTTAAAATTACTAAACTTGCACAGGGTTTACCAGTCGGAGGGGAGATCGAAAGTTTAGATGACGGGACTCTATTTTCTGCATTTAAAAATAGATCAAATCTTAAACCTAATACTTAGATGACTTTTTCTTTATACGATTAATATGTAACAAAGGTTCAGTGTAGCCAGAAGGTTGTTCTTTGCCTTTAAACACTAAATCGCAAGCTGTTTTAAAAGCAATTGAATGATCATAATTATCACTCATTTTAAAATAGTTTTTATCTGATTTATTTTGCTCATCAACAATTTTTGCCATCTCTTTCATGATTTCTATCACTTGAATTTTTGTTGTTATTCCGTGATGAATCCAATTTGCAATGTGTTGTGATGAAATTCTTAGAGTAGCTCTATCTTCCATTAAAGCTACATTGTTAATATCAGGTACTTTAGAGCAGCCAATTCCTTGATCAATCCATCTTACAACATAACCCAAAATAGTTTGAGCAGAATTTGAAATTTCTGAATTTATTTCATTTACTGACCAATTAGGTCTATTAGCTATTGGTATAGTTAAAAGATCATCAAATAGTGATGGAGATCTTGAAGTTAGTTTTTTTTGCACATCAAAAACATCAATCTCATGATAATGAAGAGCATGCAATGAAGCGGCAGTAGGCGATGGTACCCAAGCGCAGTTTGCCCCAGCTTTTAAGTGTCCAATTTTTTCTTCGATCATTTTTTTCATTTCATCTGGAGCTGCCCACATTCCTTTTCCAATTTGAGCTTTTCCAGAAAATCCGCATCTTAAACCTAAATCTACGTTGTTATTTTCATATGCTTGTATCCATTTAGAAGATTTCATATCTCCTTTTTTAATCATTGGACCAGCTTCCATAGAAGTATGCATCTCATCGCCCGTACGATCAAGAAAGCCCGTATTAATAAAGAACACTCTATTTTTTAAAGCTCTAATACATTCCTTAAGATTAACTGAAGTTCTACGTTCTTCGTCCATAATCCCAGTCTTTATACTCCACTTATCTAATCCCAATACCTCTTCAACCTTGGTAAAAATTAAGTCAGTAAAAGCACACTCATCTGGACCGTGCATCTTTGGTTTTACAATGTAAATAGAGCCAGTTCTTGAATTTCTTTTTTTTTTTAAATCATGAAGTGCAGCTGCTGAAGTTATAAATGCGTCCATAATCCCCTCAGGTACTTCACTGCCATCTTTTAATAGAATAGAGGGGTTAGTCATTAGATGCCCAACATTTCTAATTAGAAGTAAGCTCCTTCCGTGCAATTTTAAACCCTTACCATCTCTTGAAATATAGCTTCTATCTGGATTTAATTTTCTTTCTAAATTTTTACCATTTTTTTCAAACTGGATTTTTAAATCACCTTTCATTAAACCTAACCAATTTCTATAACAAATGACTTTATCTTCATCATCTACTGCGGCAACACTATCCTCATTGTCACAAATAGTTGAAACTGCCGACTCACTGATAACATCACTAATTCCTGCTATATCATGAGCAGCGCTAAAAGCTCTAGGGTTGATTATAATTTCAAAGTGAAGATTATTATTTTTTAAAATAACTGCTTCGGGTTTATTAGCATCACCTCTATGACCAATGAATTTATTTAGGTCTTTTAATTTATATTCATAATCATCTTTCAAGATAACCAAGTTACTATTAACTATTTTTAGACCTGCAATATTTTTCCAGCTTGTTCCATCTATAGGAATGTATTTATCAAAAAATTCTCTAACATATTTAATTACTTCTTGTCCACGATTAGGATCATATCTTTCACTTCCACCCTCTTCAGACTCAATTATATTAGTTCCATAAAGACTATCATATAAACTAACCCAACGCGCGTTAGCAGCATTTAAAGCATATCTTGCGTTCATGATAGGAACAACTAACTGAGGTCCAGCTATTTTAGTTATTTCATCATCTACATTAGAGGTTTCAATTTTAAAATCATTACCTTCATTTTTTAAATAACCAATATCCTTTAAAAAATTTTTATAACTGTTGATATCTATTTCTTGGTCTTTATTCTTAATATGCCAATCGTCAATTTTTTTTTGTAAATCTTCTCTCGTTTTTAAAAATTCTTTGTTTTTTGGTGCTAATTCATGAACATATTTATCAAAGCCATTCCAGAATTTTTCTGATGAAATATTAGTATCTTTTAATAATTCATCGTTAACGAATCTGAGTAATTTACTAGAAATCTTTAAGTTATTTACAGTTTCATAATTTATTTTCATCATATCTTTTCTAAAACCCTGATAAAATGAAGTCAAATAATTTATAGAAGCATTGACATTTTGTTGTCATTTTTCATAATTAAATACCTTATTACTTATAATGAAAAATTATCTCAATTTTGAAAATGAAATAAAAAGCTTAGAAACTGAGTTAGAAAAACTCAAAGACCCTTATAATCAGATTGGTCTATCTGAGGTAGACACTCAAAAAATATCTAAAACACAACAAGAGTTAGATGAAAAACTAAAATTAATTTATTCAAATCTAGACGCTTGGCAAACTACAATGGTAGCGAGACACGAAGATAGACCAAAATCAAAATTCTTTATTGATAATTTATTCGAAGATTTTATTCCCTTAGCTGGAGATAGATATTATGGAGAGGATAAATCTGTAATTACTGGATTTGCAAAGTTTAACAATCAATCTGTTTTAGTTATAGGGCAAGAGAAAGGAGACAATTTAGAAAACAGAATTGAAAGAAATTTTGGTATGATGAGGCCAGAAGGGTATAGAAAAACTATTCGCTTAATGGAATTGGCAGATAAATTTAATATTCCAATAATCTCTTTTATAGATACACCAGGGGCTTATCCAGGGGTTGGTGCAGAGGAAAGAGGTCAAGCCGAAGCTATTGCTAGATCGATTGAATGTTGCATGAAATTAAAAGTGCCTACTTTAGCAATCATAATTGGGGAGGGAGGATCTGGTGGGGCAATTGCACTGGCTTCTGCAAACAAAGTTTTAATGTTAGAAAATGCTATTTACTCAGTAATATCTCCAGAAGGATGTGCCACAATTTTATGGAGAGATCCAAAAAAAATGCTAGATGCAGCTAAAGCAATGAAATTATCTGCAAAAGAACTTTATGAATTAGAAATAATTGATGAAATAATTTCCGAACCATTAGGAGGAGCTCATAGAGATAAAGATTTAATTTTAAAAAATGTAAAAAAATCTATTTCTGATAATTTAAGTCAATTTAAGGAAATGGAATCAGAAGAAATTTTAAGACACAGAAAAAATAAGTTTTTAAAAATTGGAAGAAACAAAGGGTTCATAAGCGATCCAGAAAGTCTAAGTTCCTTAGAGGTGAGTGGTAATAAATTTGATATCTTTATTAAAGACAAAAAAAAATTATTTTATATATCTGGTTGTGCTATATTATTATTAACAGTAGTGTTAATTAGTATACTATAAAGATCCACAACAATGCTTAAATTTCTTGCCTGACCCACAAAAACAAGGTTCATTTCTTCTCATCTTCTTTTCAGGTTTAAAAGTAACATCCCTTTTTTTTTCAATATTTTCTTTTGGTTGTTCAATGACAGCCAAGTTCATTAAAACAGTTATAAAATCTAACTTGAGTTTATCTAATAATGCAGAAAATAATTCAAAAGCCTCTTTTTTATACTCAATTAATGGATCTCTTTGACCGTATGATCTTAGACCAATTACTTGTCTTAGTTGTTCTAGGTATTGAATATGTGATTTCCAATTTAAATCAATAGATTGTAATAGTATTCTCTTTTCAATTTCTTTAGATTGATTTTCTCCTAAAATTTTTATTCTCTGGTCTCTATTAATATTAAATTGGTCTAAGATCTTAAGTTTTAATTGTTCATCACTTAATTTGATTAAATCCTTAAACTGATTTTCATCAAAGTTTTTACCCATTAAGGTTTTAATTTTATTATCAAATTCATTATTTTTAGGTTCTGAGAGTTTTTTTATTTTTAATTTAATTAAATCAGCAAGGATTTGATTTAGAAAATTTTCTGAATAGTTAAAAATTTCTTCACTATTCATTGCATCTTTTCTTTGAGTAAAAATTACATGTCTTTGGTCATTTAAAACATTGTCAAACTTAATTAGTTGTCTACGAATATCGAAGTTTCTTGCCTCCACTTTTTGTTGGGCCCTTTCTAATGCTTTATTAATCCATGGATGGTCAATACTTTCACCGTCTTTTAAACCAAGTTTTTCTAAAATATTATTCATTGAATCAGACCCAAATATTCTCATCAAATCATCCTCGAGACTCACATAAAATATAGAAGAACCCTCATCTCCTTGTCTTCCTGACCTACCTCTTGCTTGATTATCAACTCTTCTAGATTCCATCCTCTCAGTTCCAATAACAAATAACCCCCCAAGAGATTTAATTTTTTCCTTACCTTTTTTTAATAGGGCATCTTCAATTGAACCTTTTTTGCCTCCGAGTTGAATATCAACACCGCGTCCAGAAATACTTGTTGTTATAATTACCGAATGTTCCTTTCCCGCATTTGCAATAATTTCTGCTTCATTTTCATGATTTTTTGCATTCAAGACAACATGATTTATTTTTTCAATTTTTAATAATTTTGAATAAATTTCTGATTTATTAATACTAGATGTAAAGACTAGAAGTGGTTGACCTTTTGTATTACATTTTTTTATTTGTTCGATGATAGCTTTATTTTTTTCTTTTTCTGTTCTAAATATTTGATCATTATAATCTTTTCGGATCATAGGATTATTAGTAGGTACTATAACAACTGGTAAATTATAAATTTCATAGAATTCTTCTGCTTCAGTTGCGGCTGTTCCGGTGCAACCTGAAATTTTTTTGTACAGTTTAAAGTAGTTTTGATAAGTGATAGAGGCCAAAGTATGATTTTCTGCTTGAATTTCTATTTTTTCTTTAGCTTCGAGTGCTTGATGAAGTCCATCACCAAATCTTCTACCTTCCAAAATTCTTCCGGTTAGTTCATCAATAATTTTTAAACTATTTTCTTTGATAATATAATCTTTACCCTTTTCAAATAAATGGTTTGCTCTTAAAGCTTGATTTACATGATGAACTAAAGCTAAATTTTCAGGATCATAAAAATTATTATTTTTTAATATCCCTGCTCTTGAAAAAATTTTTTCAACATTATTTATGCCTTCATTAGTAAGAATTATATTTTTGTCTTTTTCGTGAATCTCATAATCATTTGTATTTAATTGTCTGACTAATTTATCAATTGCTAAATATTGATTAGTCTTATCTTCTGCAGCTCCTGAAATAACTAATGGTGTTCTTGCCTCATCAATTAAACAAGAATCAATTTCATCAACTATTGCATAAAAATGATCTCTTTGAACCATTTCACTTTTAGCATATTTCATGTTATCTCTAAGGTAGTCGAAACCAAGCTCGCTATTTGTTGCATAAGTAATATCACAATTATAATTTTTATTTCTCTCATGATCGTCTTGATCATTATTGATAAATCCAGAAGTTAGACCTAAAAAATTATAAATTATACCCATCTCTATAGAGTCTCTTTTTGCAAGATAATCATTTACTGTGACTACATGAACTCCTTTACCACAAAGTGCATTTAAATAGGCAGATAAAGCAATCGTTAAAGTTTTTCCTTCACCTGTTCTCATCTCGGCAATTTTTTTTTGATGTAAAACAATTCCACCAATTAACTGGACATCGTAGTGGCGCTCATTTCTTGTTCGATATGAAGCTTCTCTTACAAGCGCAAAAGCCTCTGGAAGAATTTGATCAAGTGAGTTTCCATTTTTGATTTTTTCTTTTAATTCATTCGTTTTTTTTGGAAATTCCTCATCATTAAGTTTTTTGATATTCTCCTCTAAAAGATTGATTTGTTGCACAATTTTGCTGATTTTATCTAGCTCTTTTTGATTGCTAGATTTCACAAATTTAGAAATAAACTTTAAAGGGTTAAACATATATTTTTGATATACAATTTAATTACAACTTTTAATATAGTTATTAAATATAAATTTTAAATATTATGGGTATAAATTTATCTAATTTTTTTACTTCAAAATCTCAAAATCGATTAATGAATCAGTATCAAGATCTTGAACATATTGATGGTATTTCAATATCAGCTGTTTCTGCCAATTTGTATAAAACGAAAAGAGATGATCTTGTAATGTTTTATTTTAGAGAAGGAGCAAATTTTGCATCTGTATACACTAAGTCTAAAATTTTATCAGAAAATATCAAATGGAATTTAAATCAAAAAACTCAAAAAATTTTCTCCTTATTGGTTAATACAAGAAATGCAAATTGTTTTACAGGCGATCAAGGTTATAGAGGCATCCAGCATATTGCAGATTCACTTTCAAAACAACTAACTGATAAACAAAAAGAAGATGAAGATGATCCAAAATTAATCAAATCAAAAAATATAATTTTTGGATGTACTGGAACAATCGGAGAAAAATATCCTGATGAGATAATAAGATTGAAAATTCCGGATCTTATTAAAAACATAAAATATACACAAAATAAATATATTTGGATGAAAGCAGCCCTTGGTATTATGACAACAGATACACAACCAAAAGTAGCTATGGAAGAATGTAAAATTGGAAATGTTTCAGTTAAAATTTATGGGATTGCAAAAGGTTCGGGCATGATCCAGCCTAACATGGCCACTACGCTGGCTTATATTTTCACTGATGCTGAAATATCTAATGATGTATTAAAAAAACTATTGAAAAAAAATATTGTAAATACATTTAATGCGATTAGCTGTGATGGAGACACAAGTACAAACGATATGGTTTCAATATTTTCTACATGTAAAGCAAAACATTCTAAAATTAAAAGTATTAACGATAATAAATTAAATGAATTTGATGTTTCATTAAATAAAGTTTTACTAAATTTAGCAAAGAGAGTTGTTGCTGATGGAGAGGGTGCTTCAAAATTTATTACTATAAATGCATTAAATTCAAAAACTGATGAAGATGCAAAAAAAATTGCTTTTTCAATTGCTAATTCACCTTTAGTAAAAACGGCAATAGCCGGCGGTGATCCAAATTGGGGAAGAGTTATTATGGCGATAGGAAAAGCGGATGTTGAAATAAATTTGAATAAATTATCTATTAAATTTGGAGCTTTAAATATTGTAAACAAAGGAAAAATTTACAACCAATATTCTGAAACAGAAGCTGCAGATTATATGAAAAACTCAAGTATCGAAATTAGCGTTAGTGTAGGTACGGGAAAAAAAAATTTTACAACCTACACAATGGATTTTACAAAAAAATATATTGAAATAAATGCTGATTATAGGAGTTAAGTCTATTGAAATTTAATATTTTTGTAACTAAATAAATAATATGATCAAATACAATCTAATATGTAAAAAATGTGAATTAGCTTTTGATAGCTGGTTTGCATCTTCTAAAGAATACGAAAAATTAAAAGAAAAAGCATTATTGAATTGTCATAATTGTGGATCACAAAAAGTTGAAAAAAATTTGATGGCACCGAAACTCATCAGCAAAAATAAAAGTCAAAATAAAGAACAAAAACTTCAAAAATATAAAAAAATAAAAAAGACAATTATCGAATACCAAAAATTTATAAGAAAAAATTTTGAATATGTAGGTGAAAATTTCGTGTATGAAGCAAGATCAATTCATTACAACAATAAGAAAAAAGAAAAAGGAATTTATGGAACAGCCTCAGAGAAAGATATGCAAGAACTTAAAGAGGAGGGAATTGAAACCAAGGTGTTACCCTGGGTAGAAGATAACAATAATTAGTTTTTGATAAATTTAGCGATATAATTTACCGATCTATCATGACTAATGTTCCATTTATCTGTGATCAGATTAAAATTCATGCCATCAATTTTATCTAATCTAAAATTATTAGTTTTTAAGATTCTAATTAAATCATCAGGCTTTACAAATTTATCCCATTCGTGTGTTCCAATAGGGAGCCATCGCAAAATATATTCAGCTCCAACGATTGCAAATATATAAGATTTCAATGTTTTGTTTAATGTAGCAATAAACATTATTCCTTTTTTTTTAAGAAGCTTAGAACAAGATTTTAAAAAAAAATTTAAATCCTCAACATGTTCTACAATTTCCATATTTAAAATTACATCATACTTATTTTTAGTTTTTAGTTTTTCAGGAGAGGTAACTATATAATTTATTTTAAGATTACTTTTTTTAGCATGAAGTTTTGCAACATTTATATTTTTTTCAGATGCATCTATAGCAGTAACTTTAGCACCCAATCTACACATAGGTTCAGATAATAACCCTCCACCACAGCCAATATCTAAAATTTTTATATTTTTAAGTGGGGCTTTGTTGTTATCTAATTTAAATGTTTTGATTATATTTTCTTTAATATATGAAATTCGAATAGGATTAAATTTATGTAATGGTTTAAATTTCCCACTAGGATTCCACCATTCTTCAGCAATTTTAGAAAATTTTTCTATTTCTTTTTTATTTATTGTGTTATTTTTCATTAGTGAATTGACTTTATATTCAACATGTATTTATTCAATAATTTTTAAATTTAAGAGAATAGTTTATCATGAAAATTGTAGTATTAAAATTTGGAGGCACTTCAGTTGGTACAATAAAAAAAATTAAAAAAGTTGCTGAAATAATTGCAAATTACAAACAGAAAAGCCATAAGGTTATTGTTATTTCATCAGCAATGAGTGGTGTGACAAATGAGTTAATAAAAAAATCTTTTGAGATAAGTGGAAATTTTTCTAATTCAGAACATGATGTTTTGGTCTCCTCAGGAGAACAAATGGCCTGCTCTTTAATAGCAGGAAGACTAATTCATAGAGGATTTAAATCTAGATCTTGGTTATCTTGGCAAATTCCAATTATAACCAAAGGACCACACAAGAATTCAAGAATTAATAAAATAAATAAAAATAAAATATTAAAGTATTTAAAAGAGGGTGGTATACCAATTATCACAGGGTTCCAGGGAATTAACGATGAAAATAGGATTACTACTATTGGACGAGGAGGTTCTGATGCTAGTGCGATTATGGTTGCAAAGTTTTTTAATGCCGAAAGATGTATAATTTATACTGATGTTGAAGGAGTATATACAACAGATCCAAATAAACTTAAAAAAGCAAAAAAAATTAAAGTAATTTCTTATGAGGAAATGCTTGAAATGGCTTCACTTGGGGCTAAGGTGATGCAGCCAGTTTCAATTCAAGATGCAAGATTGAATAGAATTAACATTGAAGTTAAGTCCTCATTTAAAAAGAAATCAGGAACATTAATTACTAAAAGAACAAATATAATTAATAACAAAATAGTTACAGGAATAACTTCTACCCAAAATGATTCAAAGGTTTCGCTAATTGGTGTCAAAGATAAACCTGGTGTTGCTGCATCAATTTTTAAACCATTGTCTAAGAATTCAATAAATGTTGATATGGTTGTACAAAATATTTCTTCTAATGGAAAAGAAACAGATTTAACATTTACAATTAAAACAGAAGACTTGAATAAAACAAAAAAGATAATTCAAGATAATAAAAGTATCAATTATAGAAAATTAATATTTGAGAAAGGCGTATCTAAAATTTCAGTAATTGGAGTTGGTATGATTACAACACCCGGTGTAACTTTTAAAATGTTCCAAACTCTTGCAAATAAAAAAATTAACATTAAAGTAATTTCAACTTCAGAGATAAAAATTTCAGTTTTAATTGATAAAAAAAATACCAAAAAAGCATTAGTTTCATTACACAAAGAGTTTAAATTAGATAATAAAAAATAATGAGTATAAGACCATTTAGAGATATCAAAAGAAGAAAAACAAAAGAAATCCAAGTAGGTAAAGTTAAAGTAGGAGGAAACAATCCTATTTCAGTTCAATCAATGACAAATACACTTACAACAAATGTAAAAGCTACTATTAAACAAATAAATGAAATTCAAAGTGAAGGTGCTGATATAGTTAGAGTTTCTTGTCCAGATGAGTCATCATCTAAATCTTTGAAAGAAATTATTAAACATGTTGATGTGCCCATAGTTGCTGACATTCATTTTCATTACAAAAGAGCGATAGAGGCTGCCGAAAGTGGTGCTAGTTGTTTGAGAATAAATCCTGGAAATATTGGCAATAAAAATAAGATTAAAGAAGTTATTAAAGCAGCAAAGGATAATAATTGTTCTATTAGAGTAGGTGTAAATGCAGGATCTCTAGAAAAAGATATCTTAGAAAAATATAAAGAACCTTGTCCAGAGGCATTAGTTGAAAGTGCTTTAAGAAATATTAGAACTCTAGAAGATGAAGATTTTAACAATATAAAAATAAGTGTAAAATCTTCAGATGTTTTTTTATCAATAGAGGCCTATCGCCAATTATCAAAATCTACAGATTATCCTCTTCATTTAGGAATAACTGAAGCTGGCAGTTTCATTCCTGGGAGCATAAAATCCTCAATAGGATTAGGAACATTACTTTTAGATGGTATAGGTGATACAATTAGAATTTCCTTATCAGATAATCCAGTAGAAGAAGTTAAGATTGGAAATGAGATATTAAAATCTCTTAATTTAAGGGAGAGAGGAGTTAAAATTATATCCTGCCCTTCGTGTGCAAGACAAGGGTTTCAAGTGATTGAAACTGTTAAAGTTTTAGAAAAAAAACTATCACACATTAAAACACCAATTACTCTCTCTGTAATAGGGTGTGTTGTTAATGGCCCTGGAGAAGCAGCGATGACGGATGTGGGAATAACTGGCGGAAAAAAGGGAAATAATATGCTTTACTTATCAGGAGTGCAGTCTGAAAAAGTTTTGACTGGCGACATGGTTGAAAAGATTGTAATCGAAGTCGAAAAAAAAGCTGCCGAGTTAGAAAATCGTTAAAATGATACCATTTAAAACACTTGAAGAGTTGATTAATAAACACTCATTATTAGAGAAGGATTTATCTTCTGGAAAAATAGATAAAAAACTTTTTGCAGAAAAATCTAAAGAATATTCAGATTTAAATGAAATTATTCAAAATGCAAAAAAATATATTTCTTATGAAAAAGATAAATCAGATATACAGAAAATTTTAAATGACAAAAATTCTGATGCAGAGCTAATTAAAATGGCGGAGACAGAATTGAATGATTTAAAAATAGAAAATGAAAATAATGAAAAAAAACTTAAATTATTTTTATTACCAAAAGATGAAGCTGATAAAAAAAATGCTATAATTGAAATAAGGGCAGGCACAGGTGGATTGGAAGCAAGTTTATTTGCAGCAGATTTATTTAAGATGTATGAGAAAGTAAGTCATAAAAAACGATGGTCGGTGGAATTGATTTCAATTTCCAGGAGTGAGGCGGGTGGTTTAAAAGAGGTTATTGCATCTATAAAGGGGCATAATATTTATTCGACTTTAAAATATGAGAGTGGAGTTCATAGAGTTCAAAGAGTTCCTGACACTGAAACTCAAGGAAGAGTCCATACATCAGCAGCTACCGTGGCAGTTTTACCTGAAGTAGAGGAAGTTGATTTGAAAATTAATGATACCGACCTTAGAATTGATGTTTTTAGAGCGGGAGGTCCAGGAGGTCAGTCTGTTAACACTACAGATAGCGCAGTTAGGATCACTCATATTCCAACTGGTTTGTCAGTATCTCAACAAGATGAAAAATCTCAACACAAAAATAAAGCCAAAGGTATGAAAATATTAAGAGCAAGACTTTACGAATTAGAGAGAACAAGAATTGATCAAGAAAGATCACAAGACAGAAAAAGTAAAATTGGAACAGGCGATAGATCAGAGAGAATTAGAACATATAACTTTCCCCAAGGAAGGGTGACTGACCATAGAATTAATTTAACACTTCATAAATTAGAAGAATTTTTAGAGGGAGAAGTTTTTGACGAAATGATAGAATCTTTAACTCTTCAAGCTCAAGAAGAAAGTTTAAGTAATTTGAATTAATATGAAAATTGGTAATGCTATAAAAGAAGCTAATAATTTTTTAAAAAAGAATTATGTGAAATCTCATTTATTAGATAGTGAACTATTAATCTCAAAAGCAATTAAAAAAAAAAGGGAATACATCATTTTAAACTTAGACAAGGAAATAAAAAAAGAAGATTATTCTAATTTTAAAAAACTAATTATAGAACGCTCTAATGGTAAACCCCTCGCCTACTTGACTGGAAAAAAATATTTCTGGAAATATGAATTTGAAATCGAAGAAAAAGTATTAATACCACGACCTGATACTGAATTAATAGTAGAGCAGGTGCTGAAAATATATAGGAATAAAAATAGGTTAAATTTTTTAGATGTTGGAGTTGGTTCGGGAGCCATATTGTTGTCAATTTTAAAAGAAAAGAAAGGATTTTTAGGGACTGGAATTGACATAAGTAATAAATGTTTGAATGTGTGTAAAAAAAACGCTTATAAATTTGGTGTAAATGATAGAGTTAATTTGTTTAAATCAAATATTGACAATTTTACCAAGGGCAAATATGATTTAATTATATCTAATCCTCCTTATATAAAAAAATTAGATTTAAAAAAATTAAATAAGGATATAAAAGATTTCGAGCCAAAAATAGCTCTAGATGGTGGATTAGACGGATTATCAGAAATCAGAAAACTAATTGTTAAATCGTCTGAACTGATAAAAAAAAATGGTAAGTTAATTATAGAAATTGCTTTCAACCAAAAAAATGAGGTTAAAAAATTATTAAGACAACACGGTTTTTATATTAACGCTGTTGAGAAAGATCTTGCAAAAAATGACCGTTGTATAATTAGTAATAAAATTTAGATAAAAAATTATGGTAACATTTAGAAATAATAATAATAGAAGAAATAATTTCAGAAGAAACGATAGAAGTTTTAAAGCAAATAGTGAAAGACCGAAATTTGGATCTAATTTTTCTAATAATGAAAATTTTCAAAGAAAAATTCCTGGTAGAAATAATCACAATGCATCAAAATTAATTGAAAAATATAATAATCTTGCAAGGGAAGCTTTGTCGAGTGGAGACAAGATATTATCGGAAAATTATTTTCAACATGCAGATCACTTTACTAGAATTTTAAACGAACAAGAGACTTTCAAAAAGAGAAGAACTTTAAATAACTCTACTGAAGAAAAAAATAATGAAAAAACCGAGGTAGTAAATTTAGATGATAAAAAAGTTGAAAATGAAGAAATTTCAACTGATGCTAAAATAATTGCCTCAAACAATTAATTTAAACCAATTATTTTTTCTGATTTTAAAACTTCTAATTTAATTTTTTTAGTTTCAAAGTTTTTTCTATCATTTCCTTTTAAAATTTTTCCTGAAGGTAATTTTAATGTTTGCGAATTAACTTTTTTTCCATTAATTAATACTTCATAGTGTAAGTGAGGCCCAGTTGATTTACCAGTTGACCCTACGAATCCTATAGTTTGTCCTTGTTTAACTCTAACTCCACTTTTTATCCCTGAGGCAAATTTTGACATGTGTGCATAAATTGTTTGATAAGTTGAGTTGTGCCTAATAACAATACAATTTCCGCCACCTCCACACCAGCCTGCTTTTTTAATTATTCCGTTTCCTGATGCCATGATAGGAGTGCCCATTGGAGCAGCAAAATCAGTTCCACGATGCATTTTGTTAAAACCATCTATCGGATGTTTTCTCATTCCAAACGGAGAAGATAATCTTGCGCCATTGATTGGAGTTTTCATTAAAGCTTTTTGAATACTCTTTCCATTTTTATCATAATGGCCTGCATTTTTTTCATCATCAAAGTAATATAAGGAGTTGTCTTGGCCACTCAAAATTAAATTCGCAAATAAAATATTACCTGTCTCAATAATTTTACCATTATCATTAATAAAAATTTCATACATAATTTGAAACCTATCTTTTTTTCTTATATCCCTTTGAAAATCTACTTGAAAACCATAAATTCTCGCTAACTCAATAATTGAATTAGCAGGTATTTTTTTTTCTATTGCAGATTTATATAAACTTTGAAGGATTATATTTTCTTTATAAACTATTTCTTTTTTTAATTTTATTAAGATAACTTCTTTTTCAAATTGATTATCACTTTTGTTTCTTGTTAAAATTACTCTTTCCTTATTAGAAATCTGAAAGACAAATTCTTTTATTGAATTATTTGATTGGTCAATTGTTATGTAAATTTTTTGATTAGTGTTGAGTTTATTTAAATTAATTTTTCCTGAAAGCTTATTTTTGATTACGTCAATTTCCTTTATATCTACAAAATAATCTTTTAAAATATTATCGAAAGTTTCTCCAGATGAAATTTTATGATTAATTTTTTTAAATTTTGGTTCTAAATTATCTAAAAAGTGATTAGCTGTTTTTTTAAAATAGATATTATTAATTACTTCTTTGTAGGAGTTATTAATTTTAGTTTTAGTATAATTATGATAACTAGTAAAAATTACTGTAATAAATAGTAATAAAATTAAAGCAATTATTTCGTTTTTATTTTTAAATTTGAATTTAAATTTAGTAATCATATAAATTTTATTAATTCATAATTAATAAATTATGAATTCTAAAAAAGCAAAAAAACCCTTATTTTTAAAGGTTTTTTAATTGTTTTTTTATTCTTAAACGCTTGATTTCCTATAATATTAGCCTATAAGCATCAAACTTTCTCAAAAAATTATTGTAATTACAATAAATTTTCAGGGATTATTGGGCTTTTTTTTGTCCAATTAGCTATTTAAACAGTAAAAATTTTAAGAAGAGAAGTGTGGACGGTTAAGGTTACCAAAATTTGTCGTACACACTTCAACATCATATAAATTTTATTCTTAGAATTTATATGGAAG
>MDTG01375834.1_pt1 | contig 16963 bp, 17 predicted proteins | sample 811421 | NCBI WGS metagenome assembly MDTG01 (sample SAMN05326645, study PRJNA326480) | marine metagenome | isolation source: seawater | place: Pacific Ocean: South East | collected 2011
AATAGTTGAACTGTATACCAATCTAAACCCATATCTACTGATACATTTATTGTATCTAAAATCTGACTTAAAGTTTCATCAGGAAAGCCAATTATTAAAAATCCTCTAGTAAATATTTTAGGATACTTGTTCATAAGTGGTCCGAGCCTTTTATAATGTTTTACACCTGATGGTTTGTAAATTTTTTTTAATATTTGGTCATTTCCTGACTCAATTCCAAAATAAGCACCTATACAACCTGACTCAGCTGCAGCATCAACTATTTCTGGATGAGCTACTGCCGCAGATGCTATCAAACCATTTGATGCATCCCATGTAACATTTAAATTTTCTTTAACCATAGAATTAAATAGATCTAAAGTTCTATCTACCCCATAAAACAAATCATCATCTAACCAGGTAATATGGTTTATACCATATTTGTCTTGGAGTTCTTTTATTTCATCAATAACTGTTACAACAGACTTTGCTCTAACTCCTTTGCCATTAAAATTTCTAACACTACAAAAAGAACATCTTGCCCTACACCCTTTGTTTGATAATACTGCTGATCCTTTAGAGTTTTTAGGTCTCCAGTATCTGAAAGTTCCTATCTCACCTATGTCAGTTAATTCTGAAATATTAAGGTCACCATAATCTGGAATAACATTTAGATCATCATGACCAGGAGGATCTTTTTTAACAATTTCTTTTACGGCATTATTTTTTAAAAAAGAAATTTGTGAAATCTTGTGAAAATCTTTTTTTGTATTTATATAATGTATAAATTCTATAAAACTTTTTTCTGCTTCATAGGTAACAGCAAAATTAATATCTTTGCTAGCCTTTAACACCATTTCAGTCGCGTTTGAAACATGTACACCACCTGCTATAGTTAATATTTTATTGTCAGATTCTTTAACTTCTTTAAAAATTTCAATCATATTTTCATGATTCATCGTAAATGTACATGAGACACCAACTAAGTCAGGATTAAAAACATTTAATTCCTCTTTAAGTTTTTCTTTCCATACTTTGGTTAAATCGTTATTAGATAGATTTTCATTTTTTCTTATAAAATTAAAAACTTCAAAGTTAAGGTCTAAAATTTTACTCTCTATTTTATTTTTCTTTAGTATTGCGTTTAGAATTCCCAGACCATATGGTGGATACATATAATATCTTTTATTTTTTGCTATTCTTATGTCTAATTTTTTTTCCTGAATTTGTATTGGCTGAACAAGAAGAACTTTTTTTATATTAGATCTTAAACCTAATAACTTGTTATCTAATTCGTATTGATTATTATCAATATTTATTTTATCAAGTTCTTTAATAGCGCTCATAAATAAGTTTTTATTCTTTAATTTTAAGAATAAAATGATATTTATCAATAAACATAATGAACACAAATAGAAATATACTAAACAACATTAATTTACTTAAAAAGTACGATATTTATTCATTTGACTACATTGAATACCCCCATAAAAGTTTTTGGAAAAAAGAGATAAAACAAGAGGACATTAAATCTAGATTAAGAAAACTTATAAATGACCAAGTTCCGACTATGTTATATGTGCACATACCTTTTTGTGAACAGTTGTGTATGTTTTGTATTTGTCACAGACAAATTACAAGCGATAGTAAAGTAGCTTTAAAATATTTAAAAGAGTCTTTGTTTTTAGAAATTGATTTGATGAGATCGATAGCAAAAGAAACAGGAAAAAGTTTTAATTTTAAAGAGTTATATTTTGGAGGAGGTTCCCCCACTTTTTTAAATGAGGAAGAATTTAAAATTCTTAAGGAAAAATTAAATGAAATTATTGATTTTAGTAAAATAAATGAATTTTCGGTTGAGATTGATCCAAGAAGAGTAAAATCTGATAGATTGTTATTTTATCACACTCAAGGAGTAAACAAGTTGTCTTTTGGTGTGCAAGACTTTGATTCTCAAGTTCAAGAAAATATCAATAGAGTTCAGCCAAGTAAATTAATTGATGATATTTTAACAAAAGAGGTCCGTGATAGTTTTAGAAGTATTAATTTTGATCTTTTGGTTGGATTACCAGGACAAACTGTAAAAACAATATCATCAACTATTAAGGAAGTAATTAGGCTGAGACCTGATAGAGTTGCATTAGCTTATTTGGCATACAATCCTGATTTTCACCCACATCAAAGACATATGATGATGAAATCTTTGTTGCCAGATTTTTATGAGAGAAAAGAACTTTTTGTTGAGGCAGTTGAGATGTTATCTTCAAGCGAATATATAAGAACTGGCTTCGAACATTTTGCATTGCCACATGACAGAGTATCAAAATCTTTATCAAAAGGTAAAACCTACTACAACTCGTTTGGAGCTACAACAGGTGATTGTACTAGTGTTCTTGCCTTAGGCAGGAGTAGCTATAGTACAATCGGAGATGATTTATATTATCAAAATCATTATAAACAAAATGAATACCAAAGTTCATTAGAGTCTGGAAAATTCCCACTCGAAAGAGGATGGATACTTGATAATGACTCAATTATAAGAAGAGATATTATAAAAAATATCAGAACTTATTTTGAATTTGATAAAGACGAAATAAATGAAAAATATGAAATTAATTTTGATAAGTATTTTAAGAAAGAACTTGAACGATTAAAAATGTTTTTTAAAGATGAATTAATTTACACTGAAAAATCAAAAATAGTTGCTACCGACCTCGGTAAACATTTTGCAAATTTAATAGGAAGTAATTTTGATACTTTTATTTCTAGTGAAAGGTTTAAAAAAAATATCAATATTTAATATATTTGCTTCTAATATGTATAATAGATTATTAGCCCTAGAAAATATTATAAATTCTAAAAATTTTCTCATCTTGGTATAAATATGAAAAAAATATTAATTTTAGGTTCAAGTGGATTTTTAGGAAAAAACCTTTCACTGTTTTTTGGTAATAAAAAAAAAATAAGGTGCTATGGAACTTATTTTAAAAATTATCCAAAACTACTTAAAAATAAAATTATCTTGAAAAAAATAGATTTAAAAAATGAAAAAGAAGTAAACAAGTTATTTAAAAAAATTAAACCTGATATAATTATTCAAGCAGCAGCTACAACATCTGGTGCAAAAGATATAGTTTCAAAGCCTTATATTCATGTTAATGATAATGCAATAATTAACTCAATTATAACAAAAGCTTCTTTTGACCATGGTGTTAAACATTTTATATTTTTTAGCTGTACAGTAATGTACAGGGCCTCAAATAAGTTTCTTAAAGAAAGTGATTTTGATGCTAACCAAGAAATGTATCCAAATTATTTTGGCGCAGGATGGATGAAGGTTTTTGTTGAAAAGTTATGTGAATTTTATTCAAGAATTTCTAAAACAAAATTTACAATAATTAGACATTCAAATATTTATGGACCATATGATAAATTTGATCTTCAAAAATCACATGTTTTTGGTGCTACAATAACTAAAGTAATGAAAGCAAAAAAAAATATTATTATTTGGGGAGAAGGATCAGAGACAAGAGATTTACTTCATATAAATGATCTAATAGACTTTGTTAATTCTGCTATTAAAAAACAAAAAAAACAATTTGATGTTTTTAATGTTGGGTCTTCAAAAAATATATCTATAAAAAATTTAGCAAAAAAAATTATTAAGCATTCAGGAAAAAAAATAAAACTTGATTTTGATTTGTCAAAAAAAAGTTTAAAAAATAGTGTAAAAATTAATATTTTAAAATCAAAAAAAGAAATAGGCTGGACACCTAAAATAAATATTGATAGTGGGATTAAAAAAACTCTTGTTTGGTATAAAGATATTTACAGATGAAAAAAGCAATAATAATTTCTGGAAACTTAGCTCAGGATCATGAATTTATTTATCCATTTTATAGATTACTGGAAGATAACTTCAGTGTAGATGTTTGTATGAATGAAGGCACAAAAGTTAAAGGTTATTTTGGAACAGACTTACCACCAAACAAAAATCATCCTGTAATTAAAATTGAAGATGCTAAATTAAATGATTATGATTTATTAATAATACCAGGTGGAGTTAAAGCTATGGAGAAAGTGAGACAAAATTTAAAAATAATAAACTTTATAAATAATTTTAATGATCAAAAAAAAGTAATAGGTTGCATATGTAGTGGTGCACAATTACTAATTTCAGCAAAAATTGTTAAAGGAAGAAAAGTTTCAGGTTATTATAGTATGAAGGATGATATCTTAAATGCAGGAGGTATTTATGAAGATCTGCCTGCTGTAATTGACGACAACTTAATTACAACTGCTCATTATAAAGATATGGGTCCGTGGATGAACGCTGTTTTAAGTCAGTACTATAAAAAAAACTCATAATGGGTATAAATGACATTCCTAAAAATCAAAAAGTCATAAAGCCATGGGGATCAGAATATAAAATTTATAGTAATTCAGTTAGTAGCACAAAACTTTTAAGAATTAATAAAGATAAAAGCACTTCCTTACATTGTCATCCTATAAAAAAAACAGGTTTTGTTCTCATCAAAGGAGCGGTCGATGTAGATTTAGGATTTTATAATACTAAACAATTATTTCCAATTTCAAGATTAATGATAAGACCTGGGCTATTCCATTGTACAAAAAATTTAAATAAGGAAACAGCAACAATATTAGAAATTGAAACCCCAATAAATAAAGATGATTTAGTAAGATTTAAAGATAACTATGGACGAGAAAATAAACCATATGAAGATAAAAAATCCATGGTCAAACTAAATGCGAATGATCCCGTATTTGAGGAGCCTAAATTAAATTCAGTAAACGAATACTCGGTAGATGGTGTAAATATAAAAATAAATAAAACAAACAATATTTCTCAATTATTAAAACTGGAGAGTAATAGTATCGTTGCTGTATTAGAAGGTGGTTTTGAAAGTAAAGATAACCAGTTAGTTTTATCACCAGGTGATATAGTTGGACATGAGACAATTAAAAAACTTGCAGAAGTATTTAAAATACAAAATTATATTACATATTTAACAATATGATTAATAATAAAAATTACTTGTGGAATGTTTTTAAAAAAACATCTTTAAATAGAAATTTTGAGCTATCCGTTTTTGAGTATGTTAAAAATAAAAAAATTAATTTACCAACTTACCTATCAGCGGGACAAGAAACAATTAGTGCCTCTATAGCAGAAATTTGTACCAAAAAAAAAATTAAACCTTTAATTTTTGGACAACATAGATGTCATTCAATATATTTATCATTTGGTGGCCCAATTGATAAACTTATACTTGAATTACTTGGAAGCAAAAATGGTTGTACTTACGGCATGGGTGGATCAGCATCAATACATTGTAAAAAAATAAATATGTATGGTCATGATGGGCATATGGGTACTCAAGTTCCAATTGGTACTGGTGCTTGTTTTGAGTCAAAAAAACCAACAGTGGTATTTATGGGAGATGCTTCTGCTGAAGAAGATTATGTTTTAGGAGCCTTGGGATGGGCATCCACAAAAAAATTACCTATTTTATTTATAGTAGAAGATAATAATTTATCAATATTAACTGAAAAGAAAGTTAGAAGAAATTGGAATATGCACGATGTTGCAAAATCATTTAAAATGAAAGGCTTTAATATTTCTGATGATCCCAATGAAATTTTCAAATATCAAAAATATTTTTTTAGAGAACCAGTGCTTTTAAATATAAATACTAATAGATTATTTTGGCACTCTGGTGCAGGAATTGACTCTAATAAAATTTTTGACAGATACAAAAACATAATGAAAAAAATTGGAAAAAAATCTGATTTTTATGACAAAAAAATTAATCAATCTATGAAAAGAAAATGGAAAACGATCTCAGAACAACTATAAAAGAAATTATCAGAGGACACTTAAAGAAAAAAATTGGAAAAGTTTTTGGTCAATGTCTTACAGCAGTAGGATGGGTTGGGGGAACTTTGCCAGAGCTTTATGAAAAAGATGGAATGGTGGAAGTTTCTATGGCCGATGTTGCAGATGGAGGTTTTGTGGTTGGTGCAGCGCTCATGAAATCAAAGCCTATTTATGTCATAAGATACCAAGGTTTTAATTGGTATAACTGCCCAATGATTGTAAACTATGCTTGTAAATCAAAAGAGATTTGGAAAGTTCCATGTCCAGTTTTTGTAAGAGGAATTGCTATGGAGGGTGGAATAGGACCTGTTGCAGGATCATCTCATCATTCACTATATTATAGAATGCCTGGAATAAAAATTGTTAGCCCGATGACACCTAAAGAATATAGATTAATTTATAATGATTTTTTAAAAGATGATAGCGTTTATTATGTATCAGAGCATAGGGGGAGCTATCCTAATAAAAAAGAGTTGCCAAATATTTTTGTCAAAAACCCAGACCTCGTTATTTTTGCTATCTCAATTACTAGATTTGAGGCAAAAGAGGCTATTAAGATTTTAAAAAAAGAAAAAATAAATGTTTCGTTAATTAACATTTTATGGATTAAGCCATTAAAAGTTTCAAATATTGCGATTAAAAATTTGAAACAATCAAAGTATGGTGGTGTTATTTTGGATGATGATTATACTGATGGGATATCGAAATCTATCGCAAATGATTTAAATCTAAAGTCGAATAAAATGATTTATACTTTAGGATTAAAAAATAGAACAGCCGGGACAGGTAAGTATTTAGATAATCTTCCACCAAATGCTAAAGAGATTGTAAAATTTATAAAGAAAATAATCAAAAAAAATTAAATTGAAAAATATATTCAAAGGAAAATCTGTTTTAGTAGCTGGTGGAACTGGAATGGTAGGTGTGCCACTTACAAAAAAGCTTAAACAACTTGGAGCAAAAATTTTTATCGCCTCACTGGATAATATTAGCAAGGAACAAAAAAAAATAATCAAAAAATTTTACAAAATAGATTTAATAAATGTTCAAAATTGCATAAAAGTAACAAAAAATAAAGATTTTGTGATTAATTTATTAGGTGTGACTGGTTCACCAAAAATAAATTATACAAATCCAGGTAGTTTTATGATGTCAAATCTCTATTGTGCTGTTAACCTTTTATATGCAAGTCAAAAAAATAAAGTAAAAAGATATCTTTATACAAGCACTTATGGTGTTTATGGAAAAAAATTAAAAATGAAAGAGGAAAATGTTTGGAAGGACTTTCCATCAGAACATGACAAATATGCTGGATGGGCAAAGAGAATGGGCGAACTTCAGGTTGAGGCATACAACAAAGAGTTTAATTTTGAAGGTTTGTATGTAGTAAGACCAGCTAATATTTATGGTCCAAATTTAAATTTTAATCCCAAAAATTCAATGGTTGTTGCATCTTTGATCAAAAGAGTTTGTGATAATGAAAATCCTTTAATTGTTTGGGGAGATGGATCAAATATTAGAGATTTTGTCTATTGTGATGATGTTGCTTCCTCAATACTAAAAATATTCCAAAAAAATATTACAAAACCAATTAACATTGGAAGTGGAAAAGGGACTTCAATTAAAAATTTAGTTAAGCTTATAGTAAACTCTAAATATATCAAAAATAAGCCAAAAGTTATTTTTGACAAATCTAAGCAAAGTGGAGATAAAAAGAGAGTTCTTGATACTTCTTTCGCTGAAAGTAAAAATATAAAAAATAGTACCAAGTTAAAAAATGGGATTGATGAAACTATAAAATGGTATTTATCCAATCAAAATACCTTTAAAAAGAAATTTAACTATTTTTCTTAGTAAATTGAAAAATAAAATTTTAATATCTAAACAAAAATCTTTTTTAGAATGGAAAAAATCAATTAAAAAAAACAGTGTAAAAGTTAATAAAATTAAATACAAATCTATAGTTCATAGAACTAACTGTGATTTCACTCTATCAACAATTGATACAGAATTAGTTTATAACGGTAAAAATTATAAAAGAGCAGTACAGCTTGAAGGAACTAGTGTAGTTATAATCCCATTATTATATTATAAGAAAAAAATTATGACTGTTCTTGTATCGCAATTTAGAGCACCTTTAGGACGTTATACACTGGAGTTTCCATCTGGTGGAGCAGATTTTAAAAAACTTAAAGAGTCAGCTAAAAAAGAAATTTTTGAGGAATTAGGTATGAATATTCCTTTAAAAAATATCACCAAATTAAATAAAAAAGGTATATTTTTGCTCCCAGCTAATAATTACTCGAGAGCATTTTTTTTTTACTTTAAGAAATATATAGATGAAAAAACTTTAAAACAAATGAGTAAAAAGACATATGGAAAAAAGGAAGAGGGTGAATTTATAAAATTAAAATTGGTTGATTTTAAAAAATTACTTAATGCTTCTGATAGTGCTTCAGTAATTATTGGACATTCCTTAGTTAAAAATTATGAAATTTTATAAAAATAAAAAAATATTTATAGCTGGGGGTTCTGGTTTAGTTGGTACAAATTTGCTTATTAAATTAATTGCGATTAGTAAAAATGTAAAAGCTTCTTATAATAAAAATATACAAAACAAGAAATATAAAAAATATTATAATAAATATAATTTTATTAAGTATGAAGACTGTTTAAAGGCTACCAAAAATCAAGATATAGTTTTTATCACTGCGGTTAAAGGTAGTGGAATACTAAATATGAAAAAAAATTTTGATGATAATATTAATGATAATTTTTTAATTAGATCAAATTTATTAAAAAGTTGTGTTGCTAATAAAGTAAAAAAGGTTCTTTGGATTAGTAGCTCTACTGTATATCAGCCAAGCAAAATAAAAATAAAAGAAAATGATTTAAATTTAAACAAAGATCCATACGATATTTATTTAGGTACAGGTTGGCTTTATAGGTATTTAGAAAAACTTTGTTTATTTTATAATCTAAGTAAAAAAATGGATATAAAGGTTATAAGAACCTCTAGTATTTACGGTCCTTATGATAATTTTGATGATAAAAAATCACATGTGATTCCAGCTTTAATAAAAAAAAGTCTTAATTCTCAAAAAAATCTTGAAGTTTGGGGAAATCCATCAGTTGTAAGGGATTTTGTATTTGTAGATGATTTAATTGATGCAATGATAAATTTTGTTCCTAAAAAAACAAAACAAATATTAAATTTCAGTAGCGGTAGTTCAACCTCTATTAAATTGCTGGCCAAGACTATTTTAAAAATCTCTGGAGCAAATAAAAAAATAACTTACAAATTTAAAAACAGAAGTTCAGCAATATATCGTGTATTAAACAATAATAACTTCAATAAAAAAATTAAAAAATTAAAAAGAACAACTCTTGAAGATGGATTAAAAAAAACCTTTGAATGGATGAAAAAGAATAAAAAAAATATTTTTAGAAAAAAACATTAATGAGAAAATTTAAAAAATGCATCGTAACAGGAGCAACTGGTTCAGGTGGAAGTTATTTGATTGAGCATATTTTAGGAAAAAAAAATTCAATTAAAATATATGGTTTTTATAGATCAAAAGGATATTTAAATGAGTTAAAAAAATATAAAAATTGTAAACTAATTAAAACAGATTTATTAAATTATAAGAATTTAAAGAAACAAATTAATAAAATTAAACCTGATGTTATTTTTCATCTTGCCTCAGATGCTAATGTTAGAAAATCCTTTGATGATCCAATAAAAAATTCAGTCAATAATAATACTATTACTATAAATTTACTTGAGGCAGTAAGACGTATTAAAATTGATCCAGTTATTTTAATATGTAGTTCATCTGAAGTTTATGGAAATGTTCCAAATAATCAAATGCCTATAAATGAACATCAAGAAATTAAACCTATTAATCCTTATGCAGTAACAAAAGCATATCAAGATCTTATATCACAAGTATATTATAAGAGTTTTAATTCAAAAGTTATAATTACTAGAATGTTTTCTTATACTAATGCCAGAAGAAAGAATCTTTTTCAGACACATTTTGCAAGTCAGATTGCCGAAATTGAAATTGGAAAAAAGTCTATTTTAACTCACGGTAACTTAAAAAGTAAAAGAACATTTGTTGATATATATGACGCAATGGAAGCGTACTGGTTGGCTGCTGCAAAAGGAAAAATAGGTGAAATTTATAATATTGCTGGAAAAGATACAATTTCAGTAAATGATTATTTAAAAAAATTGATCAAATTGTCAAATGTAAAAATTAATACCAAGTTAGATCCAAAGTTAATAAGACCAGTAGATATAAATCTACAAATTGCTGATAGTAAAAAATTTAAAAAACACACTGGATGGAAACCAAAAGTTAGTTTTGATGAATCTATTAAAAAATTACTTAACGAATGCAGAAAAACATATAAAATAAATTAAATGAATAAAAAAATTTTTAAGCATATTAAAGTTAGATTTGATGAAGATGGTTATTATATAATAAAAAATTTTTGGAGCTTAAGAAAATGTAACGATTTTATAAAACTTATTGAAAAATATTCTTCAGCGGATTTTCCTCCAATAATGAATCCAGATAGGGATGATTTTTTAATAGCACAATGCGCTAATAAAATAAATAATTTAAAGACTTTATCTGAAAAAACTAATTTTTATAAACAATTATTAAAAGATTCTAAAATAATTAAAAAATTTATGTTTGATAAAAAAATATTATCAACATTAAAATATTTAAAAGGAAAAAGGGTTGATCCTTTAATGTCTCAGATGATTTTTAAAAAAGCTAAATCAAAGTTTTCAGTGCAAAGTTGGCAACCACATCAAGATAATTCTTATTCAAAAAACAAAAACGGTCATTATTTAACTACAAATGTGTTTTTAAATAAAAGTTCTGTTAAAAATGGCACACTTTATATTTGGGAAAAATCACATAATTATGGAATCTTCAAATTTAAATTTAAAAAAAGCTATAGAGAAATAGATGGAAAGCCTGGGAATATAGTGCAAACGAACAAGCGTTTTAATGTTAAAGTTCTTAATTTTAATAAAGGAGATTTGTTAATTCTGCATGGCAATTTAGTTCATGGTTCTTTTCCTAATAAATCTAAAACTTCTAGACCCTTAATTTCAGTCAGTTATATACCAGTGGGAGAGAAATTCATTGCAGGTAAAAATGCTCAAAGAGCTAGACAGTATCTTTAATTTACAAACAAATTCACTTCTTTATAATTATTTTGAGTTAAAATTAAAAAAGAAATTAATATTTTTTTAAGTAGTTTATAATTGACTTCATTTTATTAATCTATAATTGTTTTTATTCATTAAGTTTTATATCTAATTATTATGATAATTTCTAAAACACCCTACAGAATTTCTTTTTTTGGTGGAGGCTCAGATTATCCAGAATGGTATCTAAAAAATGGTGGCACAGTTATTTCCTCAACTATAAATAAATATATTTATATAACTTGCAGAGAACTTCCTCCATATTTCGATCATAAACATAGAATAGTTTATTCAATTGTTGAAGAAGTTAAAAAGATTGAAGAAATAAAACACAGAGTAGTAAAATACGCTATTAAAAATATTTTAAAAAAAAAAAATTCAAAATTAGGACTAGAAATTCATTATGATGGAGATTTTCCTTCAAGAACAGGCATGGGGTCTAGCTCATCATTTGTTGTGGGTTTATTAAACGTTCTAAATAATTTTTTTAACACAAATGTTTCAAAAAAATATTTAGCAGATCAAAGTATAAATTTAGAACAAAACATTTTGAAAGAAGTTGTTGGTTCTCAAGATCAAGTTGCATCTTCTTTTGGAGGTTTTAATGAAATTACATTTAGTCAAAGTGGAAAATATAAAATTAATCCCCTAATAACTCAAAAAAAAGATTTGGAAAATTTAGAGAATAATTTAATTCTTGTTTTTGCTGGTGTAAGAGAGAATTCTAAAACAGCAAATGAAATTGCTAAAACTTTCGTACATAGATTAAGAAATGATAAAAAAAAAAATATTTTAGAAATTATTCAACACACAAAGATTGCAAAAAAACTTCTTAAATCAAAAAACTTTGACTCCTTCGGAGAATTACTAAATGAAACTTGGAAACTTAAAAAAGATTTGAGTTCATCAGTGTCAAACTCAAGAATAAATGATATCTACGATTATGGTATTAAATGTGGGGCAACAGGAGGTAAGTTGCTTGGAGCTGGAGGCTCTGGTTTTTTTTTATTTTATGTTCCAAAGTTTAATAAAAACTTCTTTAATAAAAAATTTAAAAACTTTATAAAAGTGCCATTCAAATTTGAAAAAAAAGGTACAAGAATAATTTTTAATGATAAAATAAATTAGGTTATTATGATTAAAGTATTAGTCACTGGTGGTGCTGGATATATTGGTTCTATGTTATGTACTAATTTGGTAAATAATGGCTATGATGTAACTGTAATTGATTTACTAAAGTATGATAAAAATTCAATTTCTCATTTATTTTTTCACAAAAATTTTAAATTTGTCAAAGGCGATGCAAATAATCCAAATTTGATCAAAAAATATATAAAAAATCAAAATTACATTATACCTTTAGCTGCTTTAGTTGGTGCTCCTCTTTGTGAAAAATTTAAAAAAAATGCTATTAAAACAAATGTCTATTCAATTAAAATAATTTTAAAATATATAAAAAAGGGTCAAAGAATTATTTATCCAACAACTAATTCTGGATATGGTATTGGCGCAAAAGACAAGTATTGTGATGAAAATTCTCCATTGAATCCAATATCACTATATGGAACAACTAAACTTCAAGCTGAAAGTCTTGTAATGACGCATAAAAATTCAGTTGCTTTTCGTCTGGCTACCGTTTTTGGTTTTTCATATAGAATGAGAACAGACTTATTAGTAAATAATTTCGTTAAGACAGCTGTTGATAAAAAAAAATTGTCAATATTTGAACCACATTTCAGAAGAAATTATGTTCATATTAAAGATGTGATTGGCTCATTTATTTTTGCAATAGAAAATTTCAATAAAGTCAAAAATAATATTTACAATTTAGGGCTTTCATCTGCAAATTTATCAAAGCTTATGTTGGCAAAAAAAATTAAGAAACATCTTAAAGTAACAAAAATAAAAATTATTAAAAATAGAAAAGATCCTGATAAAAGAGACTATTTTGTAAGTAATAAAAAAATAGAGAAAGCTGGGTTTAAACCTAAAACAACGTTAGACACTGGTATAAGAGAAATGATCATTTTGTTTAAAAATGTAGATGTTAAATTTATAAATAACTATTAAATATTATTTTTAAGTATGAAACATAATTTAATGGATAACAATATAACTTCCGTAGATAATAAAAAAGTTATTAATTTTTTAAAAAAAAATCCACGTCTTACAAATGGAAGACAGGTAGAATTGTTTGAAAAAAAATGGTCTAAGTGGCTAGGTACAAAATATAGTATTTTTGTAAACTCAGGTTCAGCTGCAAATTTGGCATCTATTGCATTTTTAAAAACAAAGTTCAAAGATGGTGAAATAATTGTTCCAACAATAACTTGGGTCTCAGATATTTTGTCAGTTTATTTCAATAACTTTAAGCCTGTTTTTGTAGATATAAATAAAAATAATTTAGCAATGAATGAGAAGTTTATTGAAAAAGCTATTAATAAAAAAACTAGGGCTATTTTTTTAACACATGTTTTAGGCTTAAATGGACTAACAGATAAAATTTTAAATTTAGTAAAGAAAAAAAATTTATATTTGATCGAAGATGTTTGCGAGTCACATGGTGCTACTTTTAAGAATAAAAAGCTTGGCACATTTGGACATATATCAAATTTCTCTTTTTATTACGCTCACCACATGTCAACCATTGAAGGTGGAATGATTTGCACTAATAATAAAGAAATTTATGAAAAGATAAGAACTATTAGAGGGCATGGTTTATTAAGAGAGTCAAAAGATAAAGTTTATAAAAAAAAAATTATTAAAAAACACAAAAATTTAAATAAAGAATTTTTGTTTGTAAATCCTGGATTTAATTTAAGAAGTACAGAAATTAATGCTGTATACGGACTTAGCCAGATCAAGAGATTAGATAAAAATAACAATAAAAGAACAAAAAATTTTTTATATTTTTTAAAGAGATTAAATAAAGAAAAATATTTTACGAGTTTTGATATCTCTGGTTCATGTAATTATGCATTTATAATTTTATTTAATAAAAATTATCAAAATTTAATTTTTAGAAAAAAATTTGAAAATAGCTTAACTAATCATAATATTGAATTTAGACGAGGTTTGTCTGGTGGAGGCAATCAAACGTTGCAACCATATAAAAACTATTTTAAAATTAAAAGAAAGATTGTTGGAAATTTGACAGAAACTAATTTAATACATAATTATTCCTACTATATAGGTAATTATCCTAGCCTTAGCTTTTCGAAAATAGATAAAATAATTAATATTTTAAATTCTATTTAAAAAAAACCCTTGATCTGTTTTAACATGTCTTTCTCTACATATTGAAACTGTATTTTAGATCTAGTAGCACATTTGTAATCTTTAATTTGATCACCAATCATTACTGATCTCTTCTTATCAATAGGCCACTTTTTTAATATTTGTTTAACCATTAAATTGTTAGGTTTTCTAAGAGATGAATTTTTTCTATATTTTGAGATTGTTGCCTTAGGATGATAAGGACAATATTTAACTTCATCTATAAATATATTTTTGTTTAATAATTTTTTTTTTTAGTTTTAAGTGTAAATTTATGAAATCATTTTCAGTAAAATGTCCTTTTGCAATACCTGCCTGATTTGTAACAACAAATATCCAAACTTTTTTTTTACTAAGATATTTTAAAGTATTTAATGAGTTATTTATAAACTTAAAATCATTAAACTTATAGGTATAACCCTTATCTTGATTTATTGTATTATCTCTATCTAAAAATACGGCTGGTTTCTTAATATTTTTAAATAATGATTTTTTGGCAGACTTAAAATCTTTTACAGTTCCAATATCGTAAAAGAAAAATTTTTTTTTATAACCATAAATTTTTTTATTTTTAATTAATTTATAAATAATTTCATTTTCAAGAGAGAATTTATCTAATTTGGTTTTATTAAATATTTTTTTGTCAAAAAGACATACTCCAGCGTTTTTATAATTTTTTAATCTTTTATTATAATTTATTTTGATAATTTTATTTTTATTAATCTGTAAATTTTTTATTTTATTACCATCATTAACAAATTTATTTTCTGTAATTGCAATAACAGAATTACTATTTTTTTTTAGTTTTAACATTTCATAAAAGTTAAAATCAGCAATTGTATCACCATTAATGACAAAAAAATTTTTACTAAGTTTGTTTTTAATTTTTTTTAACCCCCCTCCAGTTCCCAAGGGTTTTTTTTCAATTATGCATTCAATATTCATAAAATTTATTTTTTTTTTATGATATTTTTTATAAATTTTTTTACCTTTATAACCAGCTAAAATAAATATTTTTCTAAAATGATATTTACTCAAATTACCCAAAAGTAAATCTAAGAATGTGTGACCTCCTACATTCGCAAGAGGTTTAGGTTTATTTTTATTGAGATTTCTAATTCTTAAACCTTTTCCACCAGCTAAAATTACTAAATCTATATAATTCACTTTCTAGAAATATGATTTTCTAACTCTTTGCAATATATATGTCCTAAAACTAAATGAGAGCTTTGAATCGCTGAAGTGAGATTAGAGTTTATAATTATGTTGTTTTTTATGATTTTTTTTAATTTTCCACCACCTTTCCCAGAAAAAGAATAACAGGAAATTAATTTTTTTTTTGCAATTTTTGCTGCTTCTAAAATATTTTTACTTTCTCCAGAGGTAGTTAAGAATATACAAATATCTCCCTTATTTCCAATTGCTTCTAATTGTCTAGAGAATATATATTTGAAGTCATAATCATTACCTATAGCAGTTATATTGCTTGTATCTGTAGTTAGAGATAATGCATTAATTGCTTTTCTATTATTTTTATATCTTACTACAAGTTCACATGCTAAATGTTGAGCGTGCGATGCGCTACCACCATTACCACAAAAAATAATTTTTTTTTTATTAAGTTTTGATTTTGACTCCTCAATTAGTTTTGAAAAAATTTTCAAATTACTACTTGAAATATTAATTAAAGACTCAGTAACACTATTAAGTTCCTCTTCTATTTTAAATTTTAATCTTTTCATATTTTTAATTTTTAATTTTCATATTATTATATACTTTTAGTAAGCCTTCATTTATTTTTGTTTTTTTCTTGTAACCTGTAAAAGTTTTTATGGCGTTATTATTTGCTAAACTTTTGATTGGATCTAGTTTATTTTTTTTACTATAAATAATTTTTGTATTTCTATTTGTAATTCTTTGAATCAATTTTAATAAATTCTTCATCAAAATTGTATTTTCACCGCCAATATTAAAAACTTTTAGAAATTTTTTTTTATGTTTTGTTTTTAAAAAACACGCATAAATTTGATTCACAATATCATCTATATAGGTAAAATCTCTATAATTATTACCTTTATTAAATAAATAAATTTTTTGTTTATTTAATAAGGCTTTAAAAAATATACCGATAGACATATCAGGTCTTCCATAAGGTCCATAAACTGTAAAAAATCTAAATCCTATACTACTAATTCCATCCACAAAATTATAATAATATGCAAGATCTTCATTTGTTGATTTAGTAATACCGTATATAGATAAAGGTTTATTAATATTTATCTTTTCACTTGATGGAAATATATTTGAATTCCCATAAACTGAACTAGACGAAGCATAAAATATTTTAGTAATTTTATTTTTTTTTGCGAATTCAAATATTTTTAAAGTGCCTAAAATATTATCATTTATGAACAACTCTGGTTTTTCTTGGGACAATCTTACTCCAGCTTGTGCCGCTAAATGAATTACATAATCAATTTTTTTTTCTTTAATTTTATTAATATTCTTTATATCAATTTTGTAGAACTTAAAATTTTTGTTTTTATTTAATATTTTGAGTCTTTCTTTTTTAAATT
>MDTG01422223.1_pt1 | contig 16963 bp, 19 predicted proteins | sample 811421 | NCBI WGS metagenome assembly MDTG01 (sample SAMN05326645, study PRJNA326480) | marine metagenome | isolation source: seawater | place: Pacific Ocean: South East | collected 2011
GAATACCCCTAGTTATTTCATCACTATTTATAATGTTTATTACTTTATTAAGTAAAATGCTTCCAACTTGAAACATTAAATTTAACAGTAAAATCGAAAATACTAAGCTTTGAAAGTACTCTAAATTCGTCGAGTAATCAAAAAATGTCATGTAAATAGTTTATTCGGAAACCAAATTTGAAATTATACATTTTCGGGAAAAGTATCGATATCTTTTTTTTCAAAAAGCTCATTAATCCAAAAGTGAGTAATTAGCTCCTGTTTTCCAATATTTTTTATGTTATGAATATGCCATATTGGAATATCAACAAAACTAATATTTTCACCATTTAATTTGAATGAAAAAATTTCATCGGTCAAAAATTTTCTAATTTGAATTTCAGCTTCTCCTTGTAAAACTGTAAACCGTTCAATTTTTCTTTTGTGAAAATGGTTACCTCTAATAAAGCCAGGTTTTGTATATGATATTGAGCTTTGACCCTTTGAATGAGACCTTGAAAGTTCTGTAAACAAACCCCTTTCGTCTTGGTGAATTTTGTGACTTATTGGGAAATGGTTCTTTAAATCTATATAGCTTCTAAAAGAATTAAATAATTTATTATCAAAATGATTTTCCAACTTTGGAAATTCATTTTTACTGATGTATGTTTTATGGAAATAAATTAATTTATCTAAAACTTCAGAAACTCTGAAGACATCTAGACTTTGTTTCAAATCAATTTTTATAGAAGGGTTTTTAAGTGTTTTTAAAAGCCAATCAATTAAGTCATCTACATAAATCAAATTAATTTTATTATCATTTATAATTTTCACCTCTTTTTTATTAATCAGATTATGTGAAAAAGTTGCTATAAATGAATTGTAATTTGGTTTACAAAAAGGACCATAAACATTTGGAATAAGTAAACAATTAAATTTGAATTTTAATTCGTAAGAAAGTTTTTCAAACATTTTTCTCCCTTCTTTCTTAACTTTTCCATAAACTGAGTTTGTTTGTTCTTTTAGTGATGAAGAAAAAAATAGCACTCCTGAAAATTTGACTTTTTTAAGAGCTAAAGATAAATTTAAATTAATCCTGTGATTCAAATCAAATAGATCTCCATCATGCGAAGTCTTGTTAACACCTGCTAAATGAAATATAAAATCATTTTCATTTATTTTAAGACTCAATCTGGAAACATTTTCAAAATCATTTTTTGTCAAAAAAATCAATTCCATTTTTGGGAAATGTAATTTTAAATTACGAACCATATGTTCACCAATAAAACCGTTATGCCCTGAAATAATAATTCTCAAAATAGTTATAAATTTTTTATATACTCTTCTAATTTATGATTAGGATTCCATCCTAATAAATCAACTGCTTTATTGTCTTTTCTTAATGTTTCCTTGTAATTCCCTGTTTGATCTGGAATATGAATTTTTTGTGCTTTAAATCTTTTTTTAAAAAGTTCATAAACCTCATTTAGACTATAATTTTTACCTGAACCCAGTTCCCATGAATAATTATATTTTTTTTCACTTAACCCTATTTTAATTAATCCCTCTATTATATCATTGACATGAGTAAAATCTCTTCTTTGCTCACCATTACCTACAATAGTTAAAGGTTTATCATTTTGAATTTGATTTCTCCATATTCCCAAAACCGCAGCCCATTTCCCATCTAATATTTCGTTTGGACCATACACATTATAAAATCTAACTATTTCAATATTCATCTTAAAAGAATCTCTGTACATTTTACATATTTCCTCTCCTAAATATTTATATAATGCATATGGAGACTGATATGGATTATGATGCCGTGAAGAGGATCCTGAATAAACAATTTTAGAATTGTAAGGGCGGGCCCACTCTAGTAATGATTCAGTCCCTGAAGTATTTGCTAAAAAAGTTTTTGTTGGATTTTTAAAAGATGGTTGAATTCTTGACAAACCTGCTAAATGAAAAATAAGATCAAACTTATTATCTAAATTATTTATATCATTAATATCTATATTGTGATAAATTGCCCCATTAACATGATTTTTTTTTGACCCAATTGAATAATTATCAACACTCTCGACATTTATATTTAACTCTAAAAGTTTTCGAATCAAATTAGATCCTATAAAGCCTGCACCACCAGTTACTAATGTCTTCATTAATTTAGATTTTACTTAAATCCAATACTCGCGAGCAAATTTATTAACTCATTTTCTGAAAGACGAACAGTATTTTCTGAATTATATTCTTCTAATTTACTTATGCTCCGTTTTCCTTCTGAAAAATATTTTTTATAATTTAAGTCTCGATTGTCAGCGGGTATTCTGAAATAATTTCCTAAATCCTCTGCTACCATTCTTTCCTCTCTCGAAAGTAGTGTTTCATGGATTTTTTCTGCATGACGGATACCAATATTTATTATTTTTTGTGATGAGTTGTAAATTTTAATCATCGCTTTAGCCAATTCACCTATAGTTGTAGAAGGAGATTTCTGAACAAATATATCTCCTGGCCTTCCATTTTCAAATGCAAACAATACTAATTCAACTGCATCTTGAAGTGTCATCATGAAACGTGTCATTTTATGATCAGTTACAGTTATGGGCTTATCTTCTTTGATTTGCTGTAAAAAATGTGGTATTACGGAGCCCCTTGAACCCATAACATTGCCATATCTCGTTCCACATATTATAGTTGAATTAGTTGTTCGGGACTTTGCTACAAAAACTTTCTCCATCATAGCTTTTGAGACACCCATGGCGTTTATTGGATATACTGCTTTGTCTGTGCTCAAACAAATCACTTTTTCAACCTTATTTGAAATAGCTGCATTTAATATGTTTTCAGTTCCTAAAACATTTGTCTTAACTGCCTGAATGGGATGAAACTCACATGATGGAACCTGTTTTAAAGCTGCTGAATGAAAAATATAATCGATCCCCTTTGATGCTTCTAATATACTTTGATAATCCCTTACATCCCCTATGTAGAATTTTAACTTTGGATTGTCATATTCAACACGCATATCATGCTGTTTTTTTTCATCCCTAGAAAATATTCGTATTTCAGAAATATCAGACATCAAAAATTTATCTAGTACTGCATTTCCAAATGACCCAGTTCCTCCCGTAATTAATAATTTTTTATTTTTAAACATAATTGGAAATATGTGCTATTAATACATCTATTTTATTTGTCAATTTTAATTTTGATTGTTTCAGGTTTTTCAAATTTAATACATTTAAAATTAGCGCTGTTATCTCGGATTTTTTCCTGGGATTAAATGTTAAAGAAGGAGAAATCACCTCATGAACATAATCAAGGTCAGAGGCTAATATATACCCTGAAAAACTTGAAGCCTCTATAAGTGGTAATCCAAAACTTTCCTTAAGAGATGGGTAAATAAAAAAATTAGCTTCTTGATATGACTTTATCAAAGATCCCTTGTTTAAAACTCCCAGATTAACTAATTCAAAATTTGATATAGAATAGTTTGTTTCTTTCATTAAAAAATTAAAATTTTCTGTTTCTAAAGTTAACTTTAAAATAATTTTTTTATCCGTTTTCAAAGCAGCCTCTTGAAATGCTCTTATAAGTATTTTGTGATTTTTGTGACGTGAATAATTTGCTACATAAAGAAATGTATTTTTAATCATAGTTTTTTCAGAGCTAAAGGTTAAATCATAAAAAAAGGGTAAAACAGAAATTCTTTTTGAACTTATCTTGAATTCATTTTTGACCTTTTCCATCATAAGCGATGTTTGTACCGCCCAATTATAATTGTTCTGACTAATTAAGTGGATATATTTTTTTTTAAAATAAAACTTTAGTCTTGGCACCAATCCAATTCCCGAATTTTTTGAATTAAGAATTAAGTCATTGTGAAAATAAATTGTGACCGATTTATTAATTTTTATTGGAGGTGGTACGTTGGCAAAACAAAAAAAGTGACTAAATACGTTTTGATTTTTTTTATAAAAAACAGTCCTATTATATTCACCCGCTCTAAGGACTTTAAAATTTTCTGAGGGAACTTTTGAAATCAAAGATTTATCTATGCGTGAATCAAATAGAAAGAAAAAAGATTTTAAATCAGTATGTAATATTTTTTTTAATAAAATTTCTAAAAGAACTCTTCCTCCACTATTGTGAATGTATATAGAATCAATAAGTGTCATTTATTTTTTAAAAAAAAATTTAACCCAATAAGTAAATAGCCTAACAACATTTTGGAATAATTTAAACTGTTTTTTTTTACAAATTCCTTCCTAATATTATAGTCATTTTTTAATTCTTTTAGAAATAAAATGAAATTAGGGGGAGGTGTATTTAATTCAAGATATGCTTTTGCAGAAGGAAGTAAATTTAATTTCAACCCTCTTTTTTTTAATTCAATTGAATGAAATAAATCTTCACAGTATGCTTTACCCTTAAAACTAAAATAGCTCTTTAAAACAAGGTTTTTTCTATGATGCATAACACATCCCCCAACAAGCCAATCTGAGCTCAATAGCTCATTAGATTCAAAATCTATAACTGGATACGTTTCAAATCCTCCCATACTAATTCTTCCAACTTTTTCATTTTTATTTATCCCCATTATTTGATTGAAAAAAAATCTTTTTAAACCCTTTTTCCTCTTGTAAATAGAACGGTTGCTAACTCTATCAATTAGGTTTGGGGAAATTGCAATATTTGGTATTGTCTTTATTTTTTTATGTAGAAGTTCTAAACAATCTTTTGCTAAAATAATATCGTCATCTAATTGAACCACAATATCGCCTTTAGCGACCTTGAATCCCTCAATCCTCTGAGCAACTTGTCCCTTAAGTTTTGATATATGTATTTTTAAATTTTGTATTTTTTGAAGCTCAATTTTATTTAATTTGTTTTGATAAGGTGCTGAAATTATTATTTCATTTATTTCAATAGAACTATTATTTAAAGATCGTATTGTTGGAAATATATCTCTATCGCCTATGGTTGGTATAACTACAGAAATTGTCAAAATCTAATACTACTCTTAATTCTATTAAAATTATATTTTATTAATGATTTCGTATATCTCCAGTTTTTTGTCTTTAAGTATTCTTTTCTTTCAGGTAAAACAAAAGTTGTTCCATGAGAAAACCATCTGTTGGGAAAATCCAATTTGATATGACTGAAGGGGTTTAATGATTTTGAATAATAATCGACATAAAGAGACTTCCTTTTAATTTCAAAATTATTTTTTAGTTTTTCCACTCCATGAAAACTGTAAGGAGTGTGAAGGAATATAACTGCTCGGTTTTTTTTGTAAGGAATTTGAGCTTTTACCTTTGTTCCATTTTCATTAAAAAGAAGTGTGGCACCACCGAAAGACTCTTCCCATTCAGAAGATAAATATACTATTATATTTAAAACATGAGGGTTGCCGGTGTCTGGGTCAATAGAATGATCTACGTGCGAACCCAAAAAACCATCAGAGCCCATTTCATGATAATTTGCAAGTTTTGTATTCCCAACTTTTGTGCTGTGCAATGTCGGTATATCAGTCAAATATTTCAGTTCATTTAGCCAATCATTACTATTTAGGATATTAGTTATGTTTGAAATAATATCAGGTAAATTAGTATTTAAGCTAATTGATTTATTCAATTCTAAATCAGAATTAAAAGACTTCCCTTCTTTGAAATAATTGTTTTTTGAAATCTGTTTTTCAAGTAAATCAAAGTAATTTTTTTCTAAAAAATCGTCTAATATTAGATAGGGAAAAGGTTTTTTATTAAAAAATTCCTCTTTCCTCTTGATTAAATTTGTGTGAGAAGGATTAATTATATCCATTAATGAAACATTTTTAAATTAATATTTTGTTGGGGGATCATATACGACTCCGCAAATTTTTTCGCCTCTAGTCCCATTAGCTTTCTTTTATTTTTATCAAGTTTCGAGATTTCAAAAATTGATTGAATAAAGCCTTTTAATGATGTAACCTCTTTTTTTAAGGGTGTATTATGATTTAAAAAAGGATCTAAATTAAATTTATCAATATCTAATCTTATTACTGGCAAGCAACACAATAGTGACTCGATAGATGCACTAGAAGATAAATAAACCATTATATCAGCCCATTTAAATTCATCGTATAAATTATCATTTGAAATAAAATGAACATTATGATAAATCCAATCCTGTAAAGTTTTATCTAATGAGGTTATCGGGAAATTGGGGTGAAACCTGAATTTATATTCAAATTTATACTTGATAGGAATTTCTTTTAGGAATTCAATAGTTTTAATAATTTCATCTATACTAGAGGAAAAAACAAAAAGTAATTTTGCATAATTTGCTTTGAATAAATATCCATTTAAGGGTTTATTATTAAAAGTTCTCAGAGCTACCCCCTGAATTATTTTTTGCGAAGGAAAATTACACCTTTTTACTAACCAATTTTTAGTGACTTCCCCTAAAGTAACAATTTTGTCTGGTAGTGGAACTTTATTTATTTCGTTTTTGGATAATTGAAAAGATAAATTTGAGGGGGTAATTGATGTGTGTTGATACCCAATTGTCCTAATTTTTTGAGATATCCCTAATAATAAGAGTTTCTCTAAAGGCTTATTTTCAAAAGGATAAATTATTTTTTCTAAATATTTATTTGAATTTAAACGTTTGAAGGCTTTAAATAAAAGTAAATTTTCAATAATCCCTTTAGGAATTTCATCAAGCATGTTTTCTCTAATAATTTTATGAAATAATAATGATTGAGAATTATATTTAAATTCAACTCTTTTTATTTTCAAAAAATAAACTTTAATTATTTGAATAAAACACCAAAAATAATCTTTAAGCTTTAGATAAGTGAAAATATAATTATGCGGTGTCTTCTCATCTTCTAATATTTTACTCATTTTAGAAAATGGTCTGTACAAGTAATATAAATATCCTACAGATTTATCTGAATTTTGTTGGTTAATTAGATTTTTCAAATTTCCAAAATAGGGATCTTTTGTCTTTCTATTTGTTCCATCAATAAATGTAAAAAGAAGAATATTGTATTGTATTGTGTCTTTTTTTTTAAATGAAAAAAAAACAAATATCTGAATCAGTCTTATTATAGCTTTTAAAAAATCAAATCCTCTTTTAAAAAAAGAACTAAAGAAGTTTAAAAAAATTAAGATATTTCTAGTGCCAAAATATTGAAATAAGATTTTTTTTTGACTAGTGGTAAAATTTTGATATTGATCAGGTTTAAAAAACCCTTTTCTCTCAATATCTAATACAGCTAAAACATCAATTATTTTATGTATAACGGATGTGTTTAAAGGGCTTTTTGAACTGAAGTTAAAAGCCCACCATAAAAGATTTGCATTTAAAACATTAAGCTTAGATAGATAAGTATTTGCATTATCTATATAAAGCTCTTGGTTTTTTTTTACAATTAAAAAAAGCTCTTCTTGTTTTGAAATAATATACGGCTTCCTTTTTGATTTTTTAGAATATCGCATTTTCTAGAGATTTCATAATTTGAGCTACTTTATAGCGTTTTACATGAATATTGTCAGAAATAAATGAATTAGGATTATCCGCCAAAACAAACTCAAAAGAAGGAAAATAAAAAACCCCTTCATGTTTTGGTATAATCTCGTGTAATACACCTCTTAGAATACATTTGCCTGCAAAAGCCTGGGAAATTATATTACGGTTTAAAAAAGTTGCGTACTCTGGAACTGGACTTACTGTAATTATGATTTTTAACCTTGGGTTAAACTCTTTTAACTTTTTTATTACTTTATTTAAATCATTTGTGTTTTGAACAAATGTGTTTTCAATAGCCTCGAACCTTTTGGTATTATCCCTAAAACTTACAGGGGGTGTTCTACCCCAAGCTATATCCATTTTTTTGTCATACCAAAATTCGTTTTGGCCAATAGTTATTATTAGTATATCCGTTTTTTTAAATACACTTCTACTAAACTTTCGATGATTTTTAATACCAAAAATAGCCTCTTTCTCTGAGTAAAACGAACCAATGCTATATTCTCTTAGGGGGTCAAAAAAAATATCTTTATGTTTTTCAACATAAATTGGTATTTTATTATAATCTAATGAATAAGAAATAATTTGAAGTAAATTTTTTATTGTATAAACTCGTCCCCAATTAGCCGAAAAATTGAATATATTTTTTTCAATGTTAATATATTTTGCTTTTTTTTCGTTTTCAAAGTATTGTGCTATTTCTTCGGCAAAACAAGTTCCTAGTGAAGCAATTTTTGAGTTTTTTGAAATACTCAACTCTTTAAGTCTTTCTTTAGAGTCAATGTTTAAAATTTTGACTAAATTTTTACCGCTAGGATAAATTTGAGTTTGAATTAAATTATTTTTTTTATCCTCCCGAATTTCACCTGGAAAATATCTTTTAAGATCTTCTAAAGAATCTTTAATTAAATTTTTTATTGATCTGATTAATCTTTTCATCGTTTAATTATGTTCTTGAAGATATTTTTTTGATTTAAATTTTTATTTAATATAGATTTTACAATTTTTAATTCTTCGACAGTATTCACTGATGGGAAGTTGTCAGGAAGTTCAATTCCTTTTATTTTATATCCATATTCAATTGCTTTCATTTGTTCAATTGATTCACATTTTGAAAATGGAGTTTCATTTAAATTCACTAAATTTTTTAAAAAATTAGATTCATAAGCTATTAAGCCTTGTATTTTAAATAGAATTTTTTCAAAATTTGAAAAGTCTGAGAAAATTGGAGTTTTCCTAAAACATGAAATGATATAATTATTAAAATCGACAAAACATTTAACTAAAGAGTGCTCATCTACATTATTCATTTTTTCAAATCTTGTAATTCCGTTCCACATTTTTTCTGCTTTAGATTTCATCATTTGATGCACGAAAATATCAATGTAATCAGGGATTAAAAGTGGTTCATCTCCTTGAATCAAAATAACATGAGTACAATTAATTTTAGAAATTGCCTCAGCCACTCTGCAGGTTCCGTTCACATGATTTTTTTTTGTAGTTATTACATTCCCTCCATAAGATTCTATTAGACTTTTAATTTCAATATCCCCAGTAGCAACGTATACTTCTTTTATACTTTTAGAAAGTAGGGCTCTTCGTCTAACATGCTCGATCATTGGAAGGCCATTTATATCAATCAATATTTTTCTTCCCAATCTTAAAGAGGCTAAATGGGCAGGAATAATTATTTTAATATCCATAGTATAGTAAACTATTGAGGTAAAACTCCACAATCTACATTAATACATTGGCCTGTGATAGCGCTTGAACTCTCTGAAGCTAAATACAAGCATGTTTGACCAACTTCTATTGATGTTGGCATTCTTAAAAGTGCAGAGTTTGAATTTGTAAAATTTGAAATAAACTTTTTAGGATCTCCTTTGCCAGGTGCATAATCCATATCAAGAGCTTCAATAAGTCCTTCTGTGGAAATTAGGACAGGACAAACTGCATTAACCCGAATATTCCTAGGGCCAAGCTCCTTGGCTAAGGATTGGGTTAGACCATTCACTCCAAACTTAGAAGCTACATAGGCGGAATTATTACTAGACCCTCTTTTTCCTGCAAGGCTTGAAATATTAATAATTGATCCCTTTGATTTCATGACTTCTGCTGCTGCTTTACAGCCCCAGAAATAACCTTTAAGGTTAGTGTCTAATATGTCTCCCAAAAAAGCATCATCTATTTCAGAAATTGGTTTCCAAAAAGAATATCCTGCATTATTTATGTAAACATCTAAACGACCAAATTTTTTAATTGCAATATCAACTAAGGAATGATGAGCATCTTCTTTACGTACGTCTGTTTTAGCAAAAATTAAACTATTGCCAAAAATATCCGTGAGTTTCAGATCTTGTCTTGCACCAACTATTACAATATAGCCTGCATCAATAAAAGATTTTGTAATTCCAAGTCCTATACCCCTGTTGCCTCCAGTAACTATTGCTATTTTCTTTTCTCTCATAATCAAATAGTCATACATGAATAGCCTCCATCAACAGTAATCTCTGCACCTGTAACAAAACTGGAGGCATCTGATGCTAACCATAAAATTGCTCCAGTTAATTCGTTAGTTTTTCCAAAGCGATTCATTGGTGTGTGACCCAAAATTGCTTTTTCCCTATCTTTATCAATAAAGTTTTTTAAATTCCAATCTGTTGGGAAAAATCCTGGCCGAATAGCGTTGACACGAACCCCTTTTGTTCCCCATTCTCTCCCTAAATTTTGAGTTAGATTTTTTATTCCAGCTTTCGCTGCAGAATATGTAAACGCTTTTGATAAAGGTGGTCCTGCGGAGGCAGATGAAATATTTATGATTGAACCTTTCCCTTGAGTAAGCATATATTCCCCAAAAACCTGACAACCATAAAAAGTACCTTTTATTTGTGAATCCATAATACCGTCCCATTCTTCTTTCCCAATTTCTAAAAAAGGAGTTGATCCATTAGTTCCAGCCCCATTTATAAGAATATCCAGTCTCCCGAATTTATTAATTATTTTCTCCAAGACCATACGATGATCATCTTTTTTAGAAACATCTAAGGCAAAAGAAATCGTCTCCTTGAAACCTTCTTTTATAATATCTTCTTCTACTTTTTTAGCCTTTTGAAGTCTTAAATCAATTATCACAACTTTACATCCTGCTCTTGCAAAAGATTTGGCCATTTCACTACATAAATGTCCACCTGCACCTATGACAACTGAAACTTTACCTTTTAAATTAAATAATTTATCTATATACATTTATTTATTTTTAACTAATCTAATTTGATGTCTTGTCGGTCCATCGTATTTTTTATAGAAAGGGGGATATTTTATATAATAATATTGATGCCATGGGCATAACTCATTTACTATTATATGATCCTCAGGATTAAAATTGTAATTATCAAAAATGATTTTTTCTCCGTCAGGCAATACTTTTTCTTCTCTATTGCATAGATAAAAATAAAATGGCACTCCGCTTTTGTTGTAAATATATTTAAAGTAATTATCAATTACTTTTTTAGACATTTCTTGAAATGATGCAATATTTATTACTAGTTCTTTTTCAAGATATCTTAATAATTGAAAGTTCTCAGCCTCAATGGAAACAAATTTGTGTCTACTTTTTAGATTTTTTATACAATCTTTTGAATCTATAAATATTAATTCTCTATTAAACCGATTATCTCCTATTGCTTTTCTTAAATAAATCAAATCGACCAGTAAGGTTTTTCTTAGGTTAATTAAATAAACCCGATCTACTAAATTATTTTCAATAAGTAGTGATGTCATTGAAGCGAAGCCATCTCCAATAATAATAGCGTTTTTTATGTTTTTAAAGTCAATTTTCATATTCAGAAAAGAGATTGTCAGAGATTGTCTAATAACATCCAAATTATTAGCTCTGTTTTGAAGTGATGTAATATAATTTGCTTTTTTATCAATTTCTTTAAAAAACGATGAGTTCTCTGCCATTTTTCTATAAATCCATTGAAATGAGAGGTGAACTTTTTTATGAAACCCTTTATAAGGTTCATTTAGATTTCCAAATCCAATGAGACCAGATAAAATTCCTTTATCATATTTAAAATCCTTGTGATAAAAGTCCCAATGAGAACTTGAAACTTTTTCTTTAAAATTAATTCCTTTGCTTAAATTTTTTATTGCTGCAAGCCCCTCTATCATGATAATAATTACCTAATTATTCTTTTCATTTCTTCTGCCCATTTCCATAAAACAAATAAATCAGAACCTAAAATAGCATAAGTATAACCTAAATCAAAAAGTGCTTTTATACTTTTTTCAGTTGTATCAGCAATTTGAGTTCCACAACTTTTATTATATTTTTTACAAGCAGCAATTACTTTTTTAGAAGCATCAATCACCTTAGGATGATTTGTTTTTCCTGGAACGCCTAAGGATCCTGATATGTCATAAGGCCCTACCATTACTCCATCAACTTCATCAAAAGATAATAGTTCCTCAATATTATTTACTGCTTCTATTGATTCAACTTGAATTATAAATGAAGAGGTTTGATTCCAGTTAACAATATATTCATCAAAATCAAATCCATATCCTTGGGCTCTACTCACTCCATAACTTCGTTTCCCTACAGGAGGGTATTTAAAATCATTAATCAGTCTATTAACATCCTCTGGGGTATTTACCATCTGAATCAACATACCGTCTGCTCCAGATTCTAAAAGTGGTTTTATATAATTATTTGAGTGAGACACTGGTCTTGGCAGGCAGGGAACTCCTTCTGCTTGAGAAGCAGCAATAATGCGTTGAGCTTCGGCTTGATTAATTGTAGAATGTTCCATATCAATAGCTATAAAATCAAAGCCTGCCTTAGCAAAAGTTTCGGTAATTGAAGGGTGAGCAAAAGAGACCCATGCGCCAAATAAACGCTCTCTATTTCTTAAAGCTTTTTTTAATTTTAATTGTCTTTCTTTCTGGCTAATCATAAATTTATAGTATTATATTAATTTTTTAACTGCAGGATGTAAATGCAATAGTCCAAATAATTTTTTATTTTCATCTACGACTGGTAAGTCCCAAATTTGCTTTTCTCCCATCAAGTTTACGATCTTCTTTAACTCGTCATGTGGTGAGCAGGTGATTGGATTTTTTTTAGCGTGAATTAGAGCATCATCTATAAAAAAAGAAGAAAAAGGCTTTTGTACTTTTAGTAATTTTCTTCTTAAATCACCATCTGTAATTAAACCGATCAATTCTTGATTATCATTGATAATACAAACTAAGCCGAGATTAGCTTCACCCATTTCGGTAAGAGCTTCTTTTAAAATAGTAGTTTTTTTTACAATTGGAAATTTTCCAACAGGTATCATAACATCTTTTACTTTCATAACTATTAATTTACAGGGTGAACATTATCTGGACCTAGCTCGTGAAATAATTCTAACCGTAATTCATGAACTTTTTTTGCTTGACATAAAATATTTTCTAAATATTTTATGTCTAATACTGTATTTGCATCAGATAAAGCATTTTGAGGATTGTCATGGGTTTCCATAAATAAAAGATTTATCCCATTTGCAACTGCTGCTCTTACAAGATAGGGTATAAATTCGCGTTGACCTCCCGATATATTCCCCATAGATGTAGGTAATTGAATAGAATGAGTTGCATCATAACAGACTGGATAACCTGTGTAAGACATAATAGGAAAAGAAGTCATGTCGTTTACTAACATATTGTACCCCATGAAAGTACCCCTATCTGCAAGGATTATTTGTTCATTACCAAAGGCTTCTAACTTTCTACAAGAATTTTTCATATTCCATGGGCTCATAAACTGTCCCTTTTTAAGTAAAATAGGACGTTTCGTTTGGGCTGCTGCTCTCAAAATTGATGTTTGACGACATAAATATGCAGGAACTTGAACCATATCACAAACTTCACCAGTCGCTGCACCCCAAGATGCATCAGAAAAGTCTGATACTACCGGTACACCAAATTTGTCTCTAATTTCTGATAAAATCTTTAATCCTTTATCAATTCCAATACCATGAAAACTTTTAGGAGAGGATCTGCAATCTTTATCATAGCAGGATTTATAAATCCATGGAATATTAAGTTTTTCACAAATTTTTTCAATGGCTTCGGCCATAAATAATGCATGATCGCGATTTTCAATAGCACAAGGCCCTCCAACAAATGCTAATGGAAGCGTTCCTCCTATTTTTACCTTTTTAACATTCCCATATCCTACTGCTACAATTTTTTTATCCATTGTTCTTTTAATTTAAATTATCCATTTATTAACCATGAAAAACATCAAATGAAGAGTCCATGTATTTAAAAATGACAGGACGTGCCATATATAACTTACTTCTAATAATTACTTGAGTTTTTTCTTGTCTTTGATTTTGGTCTATTATTAAGGATTTGATTCCGCCAGGTTTAATTTTGAAAATCGTTGATTTTTTTTCTGTTCCCCTAAGTTCAATAATTTCAAAATGCTGTAATCTGTTAGAAGAATTAACCCAAAATAATTCATATGAGAATTTATATGATAATTCGTGCTGTAAATAATATTCTTTGTTAAGAAAACTTGAGTTACCTAAAAGAATTTTTTTGTTATTTTGTTGAGATATGGCGTCTAAATTACCATGAATAAAACTTTTTATTTTTCCAAGTTTTTTATTCTCAAAACCAATATATCCACGTTCAGCAATAAAACTACCTTTTTCTGAAATCCAAAGATTATTGTGTTCATGAAAAACTGCAAATGATCCATCTATTTTAATCCCAAGTTGATTTGCTATTTTTTTTAAATTAAGAGTGTTTTTTAATCTTTTACTATTTTTTATTGAAAAAGATTTTAAAAATTCTCCATTTTTATTGAAAAATTTCAATTCAACTGAACTGCTTTTAATATTATCTTTTTCTGGATTCAATATCCAATCATAATTTAATAGTTCGAAAAAAGTATTCCATTGGTTTTCAATTCTTAAAGGGAATAAGTCACTTACAACACTCCCAGTAGCAGGAATTTTTGTAATTGAAATACCTTTCCCTGTTAATAATTCTAAATATTTAGAATTTATATTATTAATAAGCCAAGACTTTATTTTATTTATCATGTCATTGGGTCTTCAATAAATTAAACCAGTTTTGCTTAATTTGTTTTTGAACTAAAAATCTTTCTCCATGAATTACAAAGCTTGCAGGCGGGTGTGTATGTTCCATAGATAGCATCTCTTTTGTTTTACTTATACCAAATCCAAATGGAATTCCTGCCATGGATCTACAGATGAACAAAGGCAATTCATTTTGCTTAAACCCATACTTGTTAAGAGGAATAACATTAGCATGATTGTTTAGAATATTAACCTTATCTACAAGAATTTTTGTTTCAGAATTATAAATCTCAATTTCAGCTTTTCTATAAATAGGAGAAGCCTCTACATTTAGAAAAACAAAATGGTTTTCTACATTATTGTATTGGATAAACGGATGAAAAGTTAATAAGCTTGCCTTTTGTGGAAAAGGATTTATTTCTCCTTGATAACTGGTCTGAGAATTGTTAAGCTGAAACCCTACAGTTGATCTCCACTCAGGTGTTTTTGTGAATTTAAATTCATGCAATGGAAGCGTATCCAAATTGCCAGATAAAGGAGATTTTCTGAACTGAAGGAGAATAATTGGACTACGTTTACTTTCTTTTTTAATTCCAAAGTCATCATAGTAGTAAGTTTTGGTTTCCCCTTTTTGAAGGTAATCTAGTTCTTTTGAAATCCACTTTTGACCATCTGTATATAATGCCCATATAGTTTTATTTGATGGTGTTATTTTTTCCCAGGTATTTGGAGAAAAATTATGCATGGTGCAAAAGCCTTTAGTTTTTAAAACACTACATAATGGGAAAAAGACATAAGGTTTATTTTTTAAATATAACTCTTAACCAAATTGATTCATTCTCTTTTTCAATATGAGCGTCAAATGGAAGTAAAGCTTCTATTTCATATTGATTTTTTAAGACTTTATTTAATTCATTTCTTTGCGGATGATAATATCGAAAATTTAATTTATGATATAAAATAGATCTAATACGTTTAAGAAAATTTTGGAAAATATTTTTTGATTCTTGAATTGTATTCCCGAAATATCCAATCTTCAATAAGGTCATATTTAGTCTTTTTAATAATTTCTTCATTGGTTTTTTGTCAAAAAAAAGTAAATGAGGTTCCCATATTTTCTTATGTTTCCAATCATTACATGGAACCTCAATATATATGAATCCCTCTTTTTTTAAGCAGTTAATTATAGGTTCAAGAAATTTTATGGGATGAGCAACATGTTCTAAAACATGTGATATTATAATTATATCAAATAAAGCCTTATAATCTTTAATTTCCTTCGCTTCAAGCAATTTAATATTCATTTTGTTAAGTGCCTGATGACAAGAAGTGTCGGTTTCTATTGCAAAATATTTAGTTTTTGGAAATTGCTCCAGCCAAATTGAAGCAAAAGCACCCGGTCCAGGACCAATTTCAAGTAGCTTATATTCCTTTTTGGGATCTAATTCGATATATTTATTTATCAGGTTAATTCTAGTTCTTGAAATACCAGAAAAGAATCCCTGTAATTTTATATTCCTTTCTTGCCCACCATGTGCACTATCGTGATATGAATTGTTATATGTATCTAATGAACTTTCTGATGGCATTGGATCTGCGAATTGTAAATCACACGAATGACATCTTTGCCTAGTCATATTTTTAAAAATATCACTATTATTGAGATAAAAGTTCTTGAATTCAATTTTATCTGATTCACATAATGGACATATAATTTTTAAGCTCATTACTTAATTCTTGACTTTATTTTTTTGGCGGGCACTCCTCCGACAATATCGAAGGGTGCAACATCTTTATTTACTACTGCACCCGCTGCAATAACAGCTCCATTTCCAACTCTCACCCCCATCAAGATTACACAATTTGATCCAATCCATACATCATTGCCTATAACTATATCTCCTTTTAGACTCCCCTGAGTACGTATTGGAATATGGGTGTCATCTGTTACATGATTTGATGATCTAAAAACCACATTTGGTCCTACCAAAACATTATCTCCAATTACTATTTTGCCACCGGATGCTGCATTTAAGTGTAGATTTTGATTTGAATTAAAATTATTCCCTATTTCAATAAAGCTATTATGTGCATTTAAAAAAGAGTTTGATCCTATGAAAATATTTTTTTTTAAAAATAAGATTTTTTACACCAATTATTTCGCATCCTTTTTCAACAGAAACATTAATTAATTTTCGCTGAATAATACAAATGATTCCTGATCTTAATTTGATGCCGATCTTTCCTGGCAAAAAAGAAGCTAAGCTTGAAAACCAATCAAAAATTTCTTTTAAGATCACAATTCATTTTTTTTTAATAATCCTGAAATAATTTCAAAAACACTCATTTTGTAACATAAA
>MDTG01386169.1_pt1 | contig 16961 bp, 15 predicted proteins | sample 811421 | NCBI WGS metagenome assembly MDTG01 (sample SAMN05326645, study PRJNA326480) | marine metagenome | isolation source: seawater | place: Pacific Ocean: South East | collected 2011
CCTCGGCATAGCCGCCGAGGCTGGCGACGCCTTCCTGAATGCGCGCACCGCCCGAATCGTTGAGGCCGATGACCGGTGCGCCGACCTTCATTGCAGTGTCCATCACCTTGCAGATCTTCTCCGCATGGCGTTTCGACAGCGAACCGCCGAAGACGGTGAAATCCTGGCTGAAGACATAGACCAGCCGGCCGTTGATCGTGCCCGACCCGGTGACGACGCCGTCACCCATGATCTGCTGGCCTTCCATGCCGAAATCGGTGCAGTCGTGAACGACGTAGGTATCGAGCTCCTCGAAGCTCCCCTCGTCCAGCAGCACGTCGAGCCGCTCGCGCGCGGTCAGCTTGCCCTTGGCATGCTGCGCGTCGATCCGCTTCTGGCCCCCGCCCATGCGGGCCGCCTCGCGACGCTTTTCCATTTCGGCAATATTGGCTGACATAGGCGCTCGGGCTCCATTTTCCGGTGTGCCTGAGCGGTTAGTCATGGAGGTGACGCAGCGTCAAGCAGGGCGGGCCATCGCACTAGCGCATCAGGACGAGCTCTTCGGCCATGGTCGGGTGGATCGCGACGGTGGAATCGAAGTCCGCCTTGGTCAGCCCGGCCTTTACCGCGATGGCGGCCGCCTGCATCATCTCGGGCGCTTCGGGCGCGATCATGTGGATGCCCACGATCCGGCCCGAATCCCCGTCGCACACCATCTTCATCAGGCTGCGCTCGTTGCGACCCGCCAGCACGTTCTTCATCGGCCGGAAGTCCGACAGGTAGACCTTCACGCTGCCGAGCGTGTTCTTCGCCTCGCCCTCGGTCATGCCGACCGCGGCGATCGGCGGATGGCTGAAAACCGCGCTGGGGATGCAGGAATGGTCGACCGCGACGGGCTCTCCGCCACCGAACACGCTATCGGCAAAGGCCTGCCCTTCGCGGATCGCGACCGGGGTCAGCTGCACGCGGTCGGTCACGTCGCCTACGGCGTAGATATGGTCGACATTGGTCTTGCTGAAACGGTCGACCACGACCTCACCCTTGTCGCCCAGCTCCACCCCTGCGTTCTCGAGGCCGAGGCCTTCGGTATTGGGGATGCGCCCGACCGCGAACAGCACGCAATCGGCCTTCTCCTCGTCGCAGTCGGACAGTTTCACGAAATAGCCGCCCTCGTCGCACGGCTTGATATATTCGAAGGTGGTGTTGAACCGGAACTTGATGCCTTTGGTGGTGCTGATCTGCAGCAGCCGGTCGCGCACCGCCTCGTCGTAGCTGCGCAGCAGCCGGTCGCCGCGATTGACGATGTGGACGTCGCAGCCGAACTCGTTGAAAATGCCAGCAAACTCGTTGGCGATATAACCGCCGCCCGCGATGATGATCTTCTCGGGCAGCTCGTCGAGATGGAAGGCCTCGTTGGACGATATCGCATGTTCGGCACCCTGGCATTCGGGCATGCGCGGACGCGCACCGGTCGCGATCAGAATATACCTGGCCGTAACGGTCCTGCCGCTGGCCAGGGTGATCTCGTGCTCGCCCGTGATCTCGGCGCGTTCGTTGAATATCTCGACCCCATGGCTTTCGAGCGTGCTGGTATAGGCGCCCTCGATCCGCGTGACATCGTTCAGCACGTTGTCGCGCAGCTTGATCCAGTCGAATTTCTTGCCCTCGATCTCCCAGCCAAAGTTCTGGCAGTCCTCCAGATCCTCCGCGAAATGGGCACCGTAGACGAGCATCTTCTTGGGCACGCAGCCCCGGATGACGCAGGTTCCGCCCACCCGGTGCTCCTCGGCCACCGCGACCTTGGCGCCGTGCGCAGCGGCCACGCGGCTGGCACGCACCCCGCCCGAGCCCGCGCCGATGGTGAAGAGATCGTAGTCGTACTGGTCGGCGGGCATTCGCGGCACTCCTGCTGGCAAGAGCGCGCGATATGGCGGGCACGGCGGGATGGTGCAACCGTGCCCGCCTGCCCGATCAGTCGTCGAGCGAGCTGTTGGCTGGATCCTGAAAGACCGCCAGCGCCAGTGCGGCTACGGTGATCGTGCGGCGGAGGCCGGGGTCTGTTCCGGTGGGCACGATCAGTTCGGGACTGCCGTTCAGCTCGAGCGCGCCCACAGGCCGTCCGTTCTGCTCGAACAGATAGCCGATCGGCGTGAGCGTGCCGTTCGGGGTGCCGACAAGATCGTGGACCGAGCGGATTTGCACGATCTCTCCGCCCAGGGCGATTTCGCCATAGCGCTCGTAGCGATAGGCCGCAGTGCCGGGGCCGGTGACCTCCTGCAGCTCGAAGCGCGCGGGGATGGGGCGTCCGTTCGCCTCGAACGCGCAGCCGTAGGCCATCGGCTTCGTCGTGACCTGCATGCCATGGCCGAGGTCGATTGCGCGTTCGCGCATCCGGCAGCGCGCCTCGATGGTGGAAGAGATTTCGGGACCGGCGATGGCGAAGCGGGCCTTGCCGGATCGCGCGATCCAGGTCTCGAACAAGGCCAGCCGGTCCTCGGACCGCTGGTAGGAGCCATTATAGCGACCGGCCTCGAACTTGCCGGTGTTCCAGCCCTTGAAGCCCTTGAACTCGGTGATCTCGGTTGTGGTAAAGCTGGCGGGCAGGCGCATCTGCGCCGGTTGGATCGCGGCGCAGGAGGCCAGTGCCCAGACGCCGAACAAAGCTAGGTAGCGACGCATAAGAAGGACTTTCACGATATCGACACAGGGCGAGAGTGCCCGCGTCGATAGCGATGTCCTCCGCTTTCGATGAACCGTGGCTGTCGCAATCGCCGGACGGTCGACGAATGGCCTACCCGCAGCCTACCAACCGCAGTGGTGAGCCTGCATGCCTAGCGGTATTTCATCGCCGGTTCCTCCAGGGCGAGCTTGCGCGCGGTTGCGGCGGTCCGCACTCCGAACAGGCCGACAAGCAGGATTCCGACCGAGCCCACGAACAGGTCGAAGCCGGTAAACACGCCGACGACCGGGGTGGGGCCGAAGGCGATCATCGCGCCCGTCATGGCGATCAGGACCAGCCGCAATTCGGTCGGCCCCGCCTTCAGGTACGAAAGGCGCAGCTCGCCCAGCACGCGCACCGAAAGGAAGGCGTGGATCGACATGAGCAGATAGCCCGCCAGCGCCACCAGCGCGACTTCCAGCTGGACATAGCCCGAGGCGCCGAGGCCCAGCACCACGAGGGTGGTGGCAAGGCCATCGCAGCTGTGATCGAGGAAATAGCCGTACCGCGGGCGCTCGATCCGGCGATAGCGCGCGAGGCTCCCGTCGAGGGAATCGCCAAACCAGTGCAGCACGTAACCGGCAATCGCCAGCCACAGCCAGCCATCGCCCAGATTGCTGGCCGTGTATCCGGCAAGCACCGCGATCGCGCCGATCATGCCGATGAATGTCAGCAGATCGGGCGTGACCCAGCGCGGCATCCGGGCGCACAGACGGTCAAGCAACCATCGCTCGCCCCGCGCCAGCACGTTCTGCTGGACGCGTTCGATCGGCTTTGCGGTGGCGGGGAATGCGGGCCCGCTCGAAGTCCTTCGGTTCATCCGCGGTGTCTATCGGGCAGCGAAGCCGCGCATGCAAGCTTGGCGCTCAGCCCTGTCCGCCGCCGGAGCGTGCACCGCCCTGGCGGTGGCGGCGACCCTGCCCGCTGCGATGGGACCCGCCGGGCTTGCCCCCGCGGTTCTGACCGCCGGGACCGCCCCGCCCCTGGCCGCCCGCGCGACCCTGCCCGCCGGAGCCCTGGGGCTTGCCCTTGCGGCCGGGATGCTTCGCCTTCGGCTTGTCCTGGGGCTTGCGCGCGCCCTCGCCGATCGGCCGGGGCTTCACCCGCTGGCCGCGCTGCTGCTTGGGCGCGGGCTTGGTCGGGCCGACGCCCTCGACCACCGCGCGGAAGTTTTCCGGCAGGGCGAGCCGCTCGAACTCGGCATCGGTCGTCTTGCGGATATCCTTGAGATACTGGCGCTCGTCCTCGGCGCAGAACGCGATCGCAACACCATCCGCCCCGGCCCGCGCCGTGCGCCCGATGCGGTGGACATACTGCTCCGGCACGTTCGGCAGTTCGTAATTGATGACGTGGCTGACGCCGGGAATGTCGATCCCGCGCGCGGCGACATCGGTCGCCACCAAGATCGGCGTCTTGGCTCGCTTGAACTCATCGAGCGCACGCTGGCGCTGCGGCTGGCTCTTGTTGCCGTGGATCGCATTGGCGGGGATACCCGCCTGCGCCAGCTTCTTCACCACACGGTCCGCGCCATGCTTGGTGCGGGCGAAGACGAGCACGCGCTCCAGCTTGCCGGGGATCGGATGGCGGCCCGACAGGATCAGTTCGAGCAGGCTCTGCTTCTCGTCCTGCTGGACCATGAACAGGAACTGCTCGATCCGCTCCGCAGTCGTGCTTTCGGGGGTAACCGAAACCTGCACCGGGTTGCGGCAGTACTGGCTCACCAGTTCCTTGATCGCCTTGGGCATGGTGGCGCTGAAGAACAGCGTCTGCCGGTCCTTCGGGGTCAGCTCGTTGATCTTGCGCAGCGCGTGGATGAAGCCGAGGTCGAGCATCTGGTCGGCCTCGTCGAGCACCAGGATTTCGACACCGTCGAGATTGAACGCGCGCTGATCGATCAGGTCGAGCAGGCGGCCCGGCGTCGCGACGAGAATGTCGGTGCCGCGGTGCAGCTTGTTGCGATCCTTGTTCACGCTCGTCCCGCCGACGATCGACTGGACCTTGAGGCCCGCAAGCGCGCCGTAATCCTTGGCGCTCTGGGCAATCTGGCCGGCGAGTTCACGCGTCGGCGCAAGCACCAGCATGCGGCACGATTTGAACGGCGTCTGGCGGTCGGCCTGGCGCAGATTGTCGATGCTGGGCAGCATGAACGCGGCCGTCTTGCCGGTACCGGTCTGCGCAATGCCCAGCAGGTCGCGCCCTTCGAGCACGGGGGGAATGGCCTGCGCCTGGATCGGCGTGGGCTCTTTATAGCCTTGCAGGTCGAGCGCCTGGAGAACGGGCTGCGACAGGCCAAGGTCTGAAAACTGTGTCATGAAATAACTCGCAATGCATGCGGCGCGCAGACGCACCCGACAATACGGGGGTCGCGCGGCGCGGGGGTTGAAACCACCCGCGTGAAAAGGGAAGTCTGTAGAAAAAGAACCGAAGGGCTGCCGGGAGGGGCTTTGTCTGGCCGCTCGCTTCACGCTGGCGCGCGCTTCGATTGCCCGCAAATGGTGCATCGCAGCGCCAAAGTCAATGCGCACGCCTTCGCATTTGCGAAACACTCTCCCCTCCCGCACGTTGCGGGAACGAGGAAAGGGGGCAATTGCGATGATCGAACCCATCAGCGAAACCATCGACGAGGGCACTGCGCTGCTGGCCGATCCGCTACACGCGGCCATCGCGGCAGCGATCGCGGTGGCGCTCGCACTTGCGATCCATGCGGCGCTGTTCTTCCTCCTGCGGCGGATCGCGCGGCGGACCGATGAATCGGCTGACGATATCGTGGTCCGGCACCTGCATCGTCCGACGCGGCTGGCTTTCGTCGTACTCGCGCTGATGGGCGCAGCCCGCGAAGTTCCCGAACTGCGCGACATCTGGGCCGATATCGCCACCTTCGTGCTGCCCGCCGTCGTCGGCTGGATGGCGCTCGCCATCCTGCGCGCGCTGGTCGAGGCGGCGAAGCTGAAGGCCGACATATCGGTCGCCGACAACCTCAAGGCGCGGCGCAAGCGCACCAAGCTGACGATGTTCAGCCGCATCGCGACCTTCATCATCGTCTTCATCACGGTGGGCCTGATGCTGCTGGCGATCCCCGGAGTGCGCGACATCGGGCTGACGCTGGTCGCCTCGGCGGGCCTGGCGGGCCTCGCGGTGGGCGCCGCCGCGCAGCCTGCATTGAAGTCGCTGATTGCGGGCGTGCAGATGGCACTGACCGAGCCGATCAATATCGACGATGCCGTGGTGCTCGAAGGCGAGTGGGGCTGGATTGAGGATATCCGCACGACCTACGTCGTCGTGAAGATTTGGGACGAGCGGCGGCTGGTGGTGCCGACCTCCTATTTCCTCGAAAAGCCCTTCCAGAACTGGACCAAACAGACCGCCAACCTGCTGGGCACGGTGTTCCTCCATCTCGACCCCAAGGCCAAGGTCGGCCCGATCCGCGAGGAGTTCTTCCGCCAGGTCGAGGCGAACGAGCGTTGGGATGGCCGCGTCAAGGTGGTCCAGGTGACCGAGACCACCCGCGATTCCAAGGAAGTCCGCCTGCTGATGAGCGCGAAGAACTCGCCCACTTTGTTCGACCTCAGATGCGATATCCGCGAAGGCATGATGGAATGGCTGGCGGACAACCGCCCGCAGGATTTCGCGAAGCTGCGGCTGGTGGAGGAGGCGGCGCCCGGCAACCCGGCCCAGGCCTCCCCCGCAGCCGACACATGAAAAAGGCCGACGGGACGATCCCGCCGGCCTTGCTGTCCGTCCATGCTCTCTCGCGGCTTACGGCGTACGTGCCGAGTTGCGCGCGGCCTGAAACTCGGACTGCGAGAGGTAGCTGTCGCCGTCCTCGTCGAAGTAGAAGAAGGTCTCGCCCGCCTCGTTGATCTGATCCTGCGTCAGATAAGGCGCACGCGCATCGTTGGGCTCGGGCTCGGTCGGATCGGTCGGCAGCGCCCAGATCGCATATTCGGCGACCGAAAGCTCGCCATCCTCGTTGCGGTCGAGCCAGTCGAAGCTCATCCGGCTGCGCGGCATCATCGCATTGCCGTCCGAAGCGCTCGTATCGTCCGTCGAAGACGAACCCGTGGAACCGTCGCTGCCGGTGGAATCTTCGGCCATGGTGTCACCGCCCATCGACCCGTCGTCCGTGTCCGTCTCGCCGGTCATGGCATCGCGGTTGCGGTCATATTCGTCGCTGACCGCCTGGCGGTCCATCGCGTCGAAGCGCGCCTGCTGCTCCTCGTCGAGGTCTCCGCCAACCGGATAGGCATCGTCGAGCCCCTGATTGGCATCAGCGTCGGCAATCTCGTCGATATCGTCGACCGGCGTATTCTCGACGTCTTCGGAATCGCACGCCGCAAGCGACAGGGCTGCGGCGGAAACGAAGGTCGTGAGTGTCAGGGCGCGTTTCATGAAGCTGGTCCTCTCTGTTCTTTTTCACAGTGATTTTCAGACCAATGGATGCGAGCCGGTTTGTTTCCGTAAACAATTGTTAGATAAAGGTTTCCGGTCGAAACCAACCTTCACCCCAGCCCGCTCGCCTCCAGCAGCGCCTTGGTGCTCGCGTCGAAATCCGCAGCGCCGCCTTCGATGTCCTTGGCCATCTTCTTGCCCAGCTCGACGCCGAACTGGTCGAAGGGGTTGATGCCCATCAGCACCGCGTTGGCGAAGGTGCGGTGTTCGTGAAAGGCGATGAGCGCGCCCAGAGTCGCGGCATCCAGATCGTCGCACAGAATCGTGGCCGAGGGCCGGTCGCCGGGGAAGGTGCGCGCAGCGTCCCCGTCCGAGCCCATCTGCCCTCCCGCCATGAGCGCCGCACCTTGGGCAAAGCAATTGGTCAGCAGGATGGCGTGATGCGCGGGGTCGAGCGCGTCGCCCGGCGCGATCGACGCGATGAAATCGACCGGCACCAGATGCGTGCCCTGGTGGAGCAGCTGGAAGACGGCGTGCTGCGCATCGGTCCCCACCCCGCCCCAGGTGATCGGGGCAGTCGGCCCGTCGACCGGCTCTCCTTCCGAGGTCACGCGCTTGCCGTTGCTCTCCATTTCGAGCTGCTGGAGGTAGCTCGGGAACAGCGCCAGCCGCTCGTCATAGGCGAACACGGCGCGGGTCTGGCAGCCGCGCACGCGGGCGTAATACTGGTCGGCGAAGGCGGCGCGCAGGCACAGGTTCTCGCGCCCGTCGCTATTGGCGAAATGCGCATCGACCGCCGCCGCGCCGTCGAGCATCGCAGCAAATTCGTCCCACCCCGCAGCCAGCGCAACCGGAAAACCGATGCTCGACCACAGCGAGTAGCGCCCGCCGACGCTCTCCATGAAGGGCAGGATGCGCGTCTCGTCGACGCCCCATTCCACCGCGCGTTCCGGGTTGGCGGTCAGCGCGACGACCCGCCCGTGCGGGTCCGAAACGCCGCCCTCACGCAGCCAGCGCATCGCGCTCTCCGCATTGGTCATCGTCTCGATCGTGGTGAAGGTCTTGGAGGCGACCGCAACCAGCGTGGACGCCGGATCGCAGGCTGCGAAGGCCTCTTCCAGCGCAACCCCGTCGATATTCGAGACCACGTGGCAATCGACATAGGCGAGATCGCGGGTCAGCGCGTCGACCGCCAGCGCCGGGCCAAGCGCAGAGCCGCCGATACCGATATGGATCAGGTGGTCGATCTCGCCGAAAGCCTTTTCGCGGATCGCCTCGACCAGCATCTGCATCCGCGCCTGGAGCGCCTGCGCTTCCTCGACGCTCGCCTCGCTGCCGAAGCCGCGCTGCGCGGTATGTTCGGCGGCGCGCCCTTCGGTGATATTGATCGTGTCGCCCGAGAACAGTGCGGCGCGCTTGGCCGCGAAATCGCTCGCCTGCGCCAGTTCCTCGAACGCATCCAGCAGATCGCCGGTCAGGTGCGTCTTCGACCAGTCGAAGCGAATGCCTGCCGCATCTTCACCCTCGCCCCAGCCAATCCGGCCCGAAAGGCGCTCCACCCGGGTCTCGTCCCCGGCGAAAAGATCGCTCAGGCTCGTCTGCGGCAAAGCCTCGATCCGGTTCCACGCCGCTGTCCTGCTGTCGCTCATCTGCACAAAATCCTGTTGCCTGCCCGCAGGCAGCGCCTAGGTGCTGTGGCGATGGATGAAAAGGGCGAAGCAGGCACGCCACCCGATGCGGTGGACGATGCCAAGGGTGGACGACTGGCGAGCCTGCTGACGCTCGTGCTGGTGGTTGCGCTGTTCGCGCTGACCGTGCGGACCTTCGCCGTCTCGCTGTTCACGATCCCGAGCGAAAGCATGCTGCCCCGCCTGATGCCGGGCGACACCATCGCCGCGCAGAAATGGCCCTTCGGCTATTCGAGCAATTCGCTGCCCTTCGACCTGCCGCTGATCCCCGGTCGCTGGTTCGCCGCAGAACCGCAGCGCGGCGATATCGTGATCTTCAAGCACCCGGTCGATCACACCGACTACGTCAAGCGCGTGATCGGCCTGCCGGGCGACGAGGTGGAGCTGCGCGATGGCTACGTGATCCTCAACGGCCAGACCCTCAGCCAGTCGGCGACCGACGATGCGATCGTGCCCGTCACCCCCAATTCGCCGTGCGGATGGGGCGGGCGCGAGGAAGCGCGGCCCCCCAATGCAGAAGAGGCCGGAGGAGCCGACTGTCGCTATACCCGCAACCGCGAATACCTGCCCTCGGGCGTCAGCTACGAAGTGATCGACTACGGCAAGACCATGCAGGACAACTGGGGCCCGCGCCTAGTGCCCGATGGCACGATGTTCCTGCTGGGCGACAATCGCGACAATTCGATGGACAGCCGCTTCCCCGCAGTTCCCGGCGGCGGGATCGGGATGGTCAGCCAGGATCTGCTGGTCGGCAAGGCGGGCGCGATCCTGTGGTCGACCGACGGCACCGGAAGCTGGCTCGATCCCGGCAGCTGGCTCTCCGGCCTGCGCCGCCAACGCACGGGAGAGGCCCTGTGAGCGAGTGGAACCAGACCCGCGCCTGGCTCGAGAGCATCGGCTTCGCGGCGCGCGACGAGGACTTGTGGACCGAGGCGTTGACCCACGGCAGCCTGGGGCGGGGTCGCGATTACCAGCGGCTCGAATTTCTCGGCGACCGGGTTCTCGGCCTCGCCATCGCGGGCTGGCTGTTCGAAACGCAGGGCCAGGCCGCCGAGGGCGCGCTGGCGCAGCGGCTGAACGCGCTGGTGAGCAAGCAGGCCTGCGCGAAGGTCGCCCGCAGGATCGGCGTGCCCGAGCACGTGCAGCTGGGCCGCCAGGCGCGCGACGATGGCGCGGCGGACAGCGACAATATTCTCGGCGACGTGATGGAATCGCTGCTCGGCGCGCAATATCGCGAGGCCGGGTTCGCCAGCGCGGAGGTGCTGATCCGCGCATTGTGGGCGGACGCGGTGGAAGGCGATGCGGGGCGCGCCAAGCATCCCAAATCCGCGCTGCAGGAATGGGCGGCCGGCAATCGCCGCAAGCCGCCCGAATATGCGCTGATCGACCGCTCCGGCCCCGATCACGCCGCGCGCTTCACCGTGCGGGTCTCGGTAAGGAACGTGGGCGATGCCGAGGCCACAGCGAGCAGCAAGCAGGAAGCGGAGACGGCGGCGGCCAAAGCGTTTATGGAGCGGTTTGGCTAGCCAAGGTCCATTCCCTCCCCCGCTCACCCTGAGCCTGTCGAAGGGTGGTCCTTTTTCCTCGCACCGCGTTGAAGTGAAAGACGGTGCTTCGACAAGCTCAGCACGAGCGGAGTTTTATGACTGAAGTTAAGACAAAATGCGGCGTCGTGGCCGTGCTCGGCGCGCCCAATGCGGGCAAGTCCACACTGGTCAACGCGCTGGTCGGCCAGAAGGTCGCGATCACATCCGCCAAGGCGCAGACCACCCGCGCGCGCATGCTCGGCATCGCGCTGCACGAGAGCGACGACGCGAAGACGCAGATGATCCTTGTCGACACGCCCGGCATCTTCGCGCCCCGGCGGCGGCTCGACCGCGCGATGGTCAGCGCGGCGTGGGAAGGCGCGGAAAGCGCGGATGCGGTGCTGCTGCTGGTCGACCCGGTGAAGCAGCGCCGGCACGAGCTGGAACCGCTGCTGGAACAGCTGGCCGGGCGGGCCGAGAAGAAAATCCTCGTCCTCAACAAGGTCGATGTCGCCAAGAAGGAGCCGCTGCTGGCGCTGGCGCAAGAGCTTTCGGCCAAGGTCGATTTCGCCGAGATCTACTTCATCTCCGCGCTCACCGGCGACGGCGTGCCGGAGCTGAAGGATGCGCTCGCCGCCGAGATGCCCGAGGGCGTGTGGATGTATCCGGAGGATCAGGTCTCCGATGCGTCCGAACGCCTGCTTGCGACCGAGATCACGCGCGAACAGCTCTACCGCCAGCTGCATGAGGAACTGCCTTACGACAGCGCGGTGCGGCCCGAGAAATATATCGAGCGCAAGGATGGCAGCGTCGAAATCCACCAGCAGATCGTCGTCGCGCGCGACAACCAGCGCGCGATCGTGCTCGGCAAGGGCGGCAGCCGGATCAAGGAAATCGGCAGCGCCGCGCGCGCCGAGCTGAGCGAGCTGCTCGGCCGCAAGGTCCACCTGTTCCTGCACGTCAAGGCGACCGAGAACTGGGCCGACGACAAGGAAATGTTCGAGGAAATGGGGCTCGACTGGACCAAGTGAGCGGCGTAGCCTTGCGGTAATTCCCAGGGAGAACCACCATGCGTATCGCTGCCAAGTCCGCCACCTTCGGGGCCCTCGCGGCCGCGCTCGGCCTGAACGCTTGCGCCACCTATCCGGAGGACAACCTCGGCTCTTCTTCGTGCGGTTACGACAGCCGCGACTGGCAAGCCGAGACCCTTACAATCGTCGGGTCCGATGCGCAGTCTACGCTGACAATCACGGGCGAGGTCGACATGCCCACGCCCGGTTGGTCGCTTGAATTGATCGAGGGCCCCGCCGATCGCATGCAGCCGCCCGGCCTGCGCTTCCGGCTGGAGGCGGAGGGCCCCGACGGGATCGTGACGCAGGTCATCACCCCGACGAAGGTCCGCTACGAAGCGCCGACGCCCTATTCCGACATCCGCGAGATCATCATCACCTGCGGTGACGAGACGCTGGTGACGATCGACAACGTGCGGAAAAAGATGCGAGAGACAACGCGCGTCGGTCAGCGCTGAGGTTACCACCACTCCCCAGGCTGGCCTGACTGCAAGCTCGGAAGGATACGTCCCGGGCCTAACGCTTCTTGGCAATCGCGATCTTGTTCTTCTTGGCGAAGTCCTTGGTCGATTCTTCGCTGCGATTGAGCGCCTTGGCGATCTGCTTGAGGCCCTGCCCCTTGGCGGCCAGCGTTTTTAGCTGGCCCGCCTCCTCGCCCGTCCACGGCTGCTTGTGCCGCTCGAACTTGTCCTTCGCCATGATGTCTTGTCCTTTCCCCTCTCCCCGCGCGGGGACAGGATAGCGCAGATTGCTCCGAAAGGAGCTAGCGGAGCTTGGAGAGGGGTGAGTGACGCCTGCGGAGCTCAGCAGCCCCTCTCCAACTTCGGCCAGGTCGCTTCGCTCCCGGCCTTCGTATCCTCTCCCCGACCGGGGAGAGGGCGTCACTCCTTCGAAGTAGCCTTCTTCGCCGCAGGCTTCTTCGCAGCGGCCTTCTTCGGCGCAGCTTTCTTCTTCGCCGGAGCCTTTTTCTTCTTCTTGGCCGGGCCCTTGGCGGCGCGGGCGTTGATGAGGTCGATCGCCTGTTCCTCGGTCACATCCTCGGGCTTCACGTCCTTGGGGATGGTCGCATTGGTCGTGCCGTCGGTGACGTAGGGGCCGTAGCGGCCCGGCATCACCTTCATCTCGCCTTCGGAGGTCGGGTGCTTGCCGAGCACCTTGATCGGCTCGGCCTTGGCGCGCCCGCGCCCGCCCTTCTGCGCTGCTTCGGCGAGCATGGTGACGGCGGCATTCATGCCGGTGTCGAAGACGTCGGCTGTGCTGGTCAGCTTGGCATACTTGCCATCGTGCCGCAGGTACGGCCCGTAACGCCCTATGCTCGCTTCGATATCCTTGCCCGTCTCCGGGTGCTGGCCGACGATGCGGGGGAGCGAGAGCAGCTTGAGCGCCATCTCCAGATCGAGGTCGGGCACGTCCTTGGGAATGCTCGATCGCTTGGCTTCCTTGCCCTCGCCCAGCTGCAGGTAGGGCCCGAAGCGCCCCGTCTTGCGCTCTACCGGCAGGCCGGTTTCCGGGTCGTTGCCCAGCACCGCATCCTCGGCCACTTCGTCGGCGTCGCTGCCCGGCTGCGCGAAGCGACGGGTGAACTTGCACTCGGGATAGTTCTCGCACGCCACGAAGGCACCGTAGCGCCCGCCGCGCAGGTGCAGCCGGCCACCGGCGCGGCCTTCCTGATCGCACAGCGGACAGAAACGCGGGTCCTTGCCGTCCTCGCGCTCGGGGAAGAGATAGTCGGACAGGAAGGTATCGAGCACCGCGGTGATGTCCGACGGCTTCTGCTCCATCACCTCGTCGGACTTCGGTTTGAAATCCTTCCAGAATTCTTCGAGGATCGCCTTCCACTCGGCGCGCCCGCCGGAGACATCGTCCAGCTCTTCCTCCATGCCCGCCGTGAAGTCGTAGGCGACATAGGTGGGGAAGAAGCGTTCGAGGAAGGCGGTCAGCAGACGGCCCGATTCTTCCGCGAAGAAGCGGTTCTTCTCGATCCGCACATATTCGCGGTCGCGCAGGGTCTGGATGATCGAGGCGTAGGTGGACGGGCGGCCGATGCCCAGTTCCTCAAGCTGCTTGACCAGCGAGGCTTCGGAGAAGCGCGGCGGCGGCTGGGTGAAGTGCTGGTTCGCCTCGACCGACTTGCGCGCAGGGCAGTCGCCTTCGCGCATATGCGGCAGCAGGCCGCCGTCCTCGTCATCCTTGTCGTCGAACGACTCCTGATAGACCGCGAGGAAGCCGGGGAACTTCACCACCTGGCCGGTCGCGCGAAGCGAGTGCTGCCCGCTGCCCTCGGTCAGCGTGACGGTGGTGCGTTCGAGCTGCGCGGTCGCCATCTGGCTGGCCAGCGCGCGCTTGTAGATCAGGTCGTAAAGCCGCGCCTCGTCGCCGCTGCCCGCCTTGTCCTTGCGGAAATCGGTCGGACGGATCGCTTCGTGCGCTTCCTGAACATTCTTCGCCTTGGTCTTGTAATAACGCGGTTTTTCCGGGCGATACTCGGCGGAGTAGCGATCGGCGATCGCATCGCGGCAGGCGTCGATGGCGCTCTGGTCCATGCTCACGCCGTCGGTACGCATGTAGGTGATCGCACCCGCTTCGTAGAGCGATTGCGCGCACCGCATCGTGTGGCTGGCCGAAAAACCGAGCTTGCGCGCGGCCTCCTGCTGAAGGGTGGAGGTGGTGAACGGCGGCGCGGGGTTGCGCTTGACCGGCTTGGTCTCGATCCCGGCGACCGTAAAGCGCCCGTCCTCGACCGCCTGCTTGGCGGCCATGGCGGAGGCTTCGTCGCCCAGCGTCAGCTTCTCCAGCTTCTTGCCGTCGAGCGTCACCAGCCGCGCTTCGAAGCCCGTACCGTCATGTTCGAACTGCGCAACGATGGACCAGTATTCGTCCGCCTTGAAGGCCTCGATCTCGCGCTCGCGGTCGACGATGATGCGCAGCGCGACCGACTGCACGCGGCCTGCGGACTTCGCGCCGGGCAGCTTGCGCCACAACACCGGCGAGAGCGTGAAGCCGAACAGATAATCGAGCGCACGGCGCGCCAGATAGGCGTCGATCAGGTCCTGATCGAGCGCGCGCGGCTTCTTCATCGCCTCGGTCACGGCCGGCTTGGTGATCGCATTGAAGGTCACCCGGTCGACATTGGTGGGCAGCGCCTTCTTCTTCTTCAGCGTCTCCAGCACGTGCCAGCTGATCGCCTCCCCCTCGCGGTCGGGGTCGGTTGCGAGCACGAGCCGGTCGGCGTTCTTCGCCGCGTCGGCGATGGCCTTCACCTGAGACCGCTTGCGCTGGTCGGAATAGATTTCCCAGTCCATCGCGAAGCCCTCGTCGGGCCGCACGCTGCCGTCCTTGGGCGGCAGGTCGCGGATGTGGCCGTAGGAGGCGAGAACCTTGAAGTCCTTGCCGAGATATTTCTCGATGGTTTTGGCTTTCGCCGGGGATTCGACGATGACGAGTTGCATTACCGGGGGCGTTCCTTCGCGTGTACGTGTGCGCGAGAGTGGGAATCCCCCTTGCGGTTCGTCAAGCGGCTTCGCGAGAAATCGTGAGCGAGCGGCTAATCGAGCTTCATCGCCTGGAACACGTGGCTGGCGGTGCAACTGATCAGCAGGAAGCCTGTCATGGCCTCGATACCCGCCATCAGCTTCAACGCGCCGTCGGGTATCACGTCGCCGAGGCCGAGGGTTGTGATATTGACCAGCGAGAAGCTGAAAATCTCCAGCAGATTCAGGGGTTCTTTCGCTTCGAGATAGCCCAGGCCCAGAGCGCTCGAGAAGACGTAGGCGAGCGCGAAGAGGAAGGCCGCCACACACTGCCCCAGCGTCCCGCCGATCAGGAGCGCGATGAAGGACAGGTAAGCGCCGCTTCGCCTTTCCTTCAGGGTCGCCGCGATACGCCGCAGCAGCAGAAAATGCACGGACCCCGCCAGAAAGACCGCCACGAGCGCCAAGAAAAGTTCAACTAGCAGAAATAGCGGCTGCAAAATGGCTCCTCTTTCTTGCCCTCGACAGACCAATCGGTCACGAGCGCGACGTTTCCCGGTCGGCGACGCAGGTTCTACTCGAACACGTCCGCCACGCTGGTATCGGCGGGCGCGACGAGGTGGAACACCGCGATGCTGAAGGCGAAGCTGACCGCGTTGCCGAAGGCCTCGGTAAAACCCGAAATCGTCATCGCCACGCCGAACAGGGGCGAGAACGACCCGCCCGTACCGCCCCATCCGGCCATTGCGACGCCCAGCACCACCGAGCTGAGCACCGCCAGCCCGATCCACAGGAGCAGACCGGCGCCGAAGATGGATCCGCCGTGCCCGTCGGTCGCTTCCCAGCTCGCGCCGAGGCTGCCGGTGATCCCGTGCTCGCCGGTGAGGACGAAGCCGTTGGCGGCGGACCAGCGCACCATCAGGATAATGCCGGGAATGATGAGCAGGACGAAGCCGATCATCGTTCCGATCAGGGCAAGGATCGACATGCCGACGAAGCTCCAGAAGCGCGACCCGGCGCGCATCGGGCGGCCCATCGCCGCCATCATCTGCGTCAGCAGCAGATAGCTTGCGATGACGAACACCACGAGCGCGCCCAGCTCGAACAGGCTGCTGTAGAGCCCGGCTGTTGCGGGCTGGAACATGCCGTCGCTGATCCGGGCGGTGAAGAAGTTGTCGTCGAGCGAGGCGAGCCCGAAGAGGCCTCCCAGGCCGTTGAGGACACCCAGCACCAGCACGTAGATCACCACTGCGCGCCCCGCCGCGCCGAGCACGTCGATCGTCTGGCTGAGTATTCCGCTGACGTCTGCTTCCCGTTCCATTGTTCTGACCCCCTCATTGGTCCCCGGCCCTCAGGCATATCGCGGCAATCAGGCCGAGGAAAGGCTCACCTTGCCTCCGGCGTGCCGGTCCAGCCGTCCGGCGATTTCCAGTTCCAGCAGGGCAAGCTGAACCGCCGCCGCGCTGGTGCCGGACTGGCGGATCAGCTCGTCCACGCCGACCGGCGCGCGGGTCAGCAGGCTCGCGATATCGGCGGGCTGCGCCTCGGACATGTCTTCGGGCACGCTGTCGAAGGCGCTCACGGGTTCGCGGAAGGTGCTCCGGGGCGAACCGTCGAAGCTGCTGAGCAGTTCGACCACGTCGGCGGGCTCCTGCACCAGCACCGCGCCCTCGCGGATCAGGTGATTGCAGCCGTGGCTGCGCGCCTCGAGCGGGCTGCCGGGGATCGCCATGACCTCGCGCCCGTATTCGCCCGCCAGCCGCGCCGTGATGAGGCTGCCGGACTTGACCGCCGCCTCCACCACCAGCGTCCCCAGCGCTAGCCCGGCAATAATCCGGTTGCGGCTGGGGAAGTGGCTGCCGCGCGGCTCGGTGCCCGGGGGCTGCTCGGCGATCAGCAGGCCTTCGGCGGCGATCCGCTCTTGGAGCTCGGCATGCTGAGGCGGGTAAGCGATCTCGATCCCGCTGGCGATGACGCCGATGGTTTTTGGAAAAGCGCCCTCATGCGCCGCCCCGTCGATCCCGCGCGCCAGGCCCGAGACCACCACGAACCCTTCCGCGTTGAGTGCCTGCGCGAAATCGCGCGCCAGCTTTACCGCCGCCGCACTGGCGTTGCGTGCG
>MDTG01024851.1_pt1 | contig 16960 bp, 9 predicted proteins | sample 811421 | NCBI WGS metagenome assembly MDTG01 (sample SAMN05326645, study PRJNA326480) | marine metagenome | isolation source: seawater | place: Pacific Ocean: South East | collected 2011
ACCGCCGCGTGGACCTGCACGCGACGGCGCTGCTGCGCGCGGCCCATGGCGTAGAGGAAGATCTGGTTGATCTGCGGATTCGGCTTGAGGGCCAGGCAGCGGCGGGCGACGCGGCGCGTGATCGAGTGCGTCATGTTCGGCAGGAGCCGGCGGGGCTGAGTCATGCCTGAGGCTGGGCAAGTCGGGGCCCACCGACGCCAAGTTCAGTCGCTTCGGCGATTCGGTTCGAGCTCGTCCCGACGGCACGACACGAATGGGCAGCTGTTGCCCACGTGACCTCGGTGAGGAGACGAACGAGCATGAAGGCCCCTGGAGGTGCTCGCCTAGGATCCTTTCACAGCAACCTCGAGCTGGCCGCTCGCCCACACGGCGCCGGCGGGAGCGCTTCCCTCGTTCGCCGGGGCTCATGCTGCGATCCCCGGGATCGCTGGCTGCCAGCCAGCAGCCCGTACCAGGGTTGGCTGCCAGGTCACCACCACGGCGATCGCGCTCGCCGTGTCTCCGCGAGTGACAGGCGCGCCCGCCAAGGGGCGAGCCCATGGAACGGAAGTCCGTCGAGATCGACCACGCCCCGCTCGTCGCCCCTTGGCTCAAGGGCTTGCAAGTCCGGCAGCGGTCTTGCGCAGGACTTCGCTGCAACCTCCACCTGCGCCCTGGAGCCCTCGATGCTCGTCCGCCGAATCGCCCCCCTCCTCACCGCGCTCGCACTCCTTGGCTGCGCCTCCTCCGCGGAGCGGATGTCGGACCAGGAGGATCGCGCGGCCCTCACCGCGCTCATGGGCCAGGTGCCTCCGGCCGAGCAGCCGCGAAACATCGCGAACGTAGAGTGGGGCGAATGCGACGACCACTTGGGCAGGCTGAACCCAGCCAAGAGCCCCCTCCTCGCGGTCCACGCCCGGCTCGGGGTCCAGACGGACTCAGTCACCGGGAGCAAGGCTTGGGTCTGCGGGGTGTGGGCCTTCGACCTGGAGGACCGCTTCGTGAGGCACGAGCTGATCCCGATTCGAGCGCTCGAGGCCGGCGACGCCGCCTCAGGGCTAGCCGTCGATACCTGCGCTAACGAGCGCTTCCTCCTCGTCAAGCACGACACCGTAGTGATTCGCCAGATCGAATGGGACGGCGCGCGCTTCTGCGCGAGCGAGCTGAAGTGACCTTGGACGCACACGGCAGCGGCGGCAGGCCAGCAATCAACCCGTCCCACGGCAGGGGTAGTACACCAGCAATCAACCCGTCCGAGGGTTTGCTGAAACGCCAGGCAGAGCTCACGCTCGAGGCGGGCCAGGGCGCCTGGGGGTCGACGACTAGGCGAACTTGCGAACTGGCGAATGATGCGAGCCAAAGATGCGGTTTTATTTGATATTTGGCTGGCGGCCGCTGGCTTATGGGAGGCAGCCGAGCGCACGCAGCTCCGCGAGCACGTCGCGAAGCGTCTCGTCGAGGGGCCGCGAGGGCAGCCCCAGCTCGCGGCGGGCTTTGGCCGGGTCAGCGCGCAGGCCGAAGCGGGTGATGTGCACGGCGGCTGGGGTGAAGGGCGGTCGTCCGCCGCTGAGCTGGGCCGCGCCGGCCAGGACGTGCGCCAGCGGGAGCAGGGCGGCGGTCGGCAGCTCGAGGACCGGCTTGCGCAGGCCCGCCAGCTCGATCGCGCGGCGCACGAGCGCGCCGAGGCGCAGGTTGTGGTCGCCGAGCAGGTAGCTCTCGCCGGTCCGACCCCGCTCGGCGGCGAGGAGGTGGCCCGCGGCCATGACCCGGACGTCGGCCACGTTGACCTCGCAGCGCGGGGCGAGGGCGACGGGGTTGCGCAGGGCGTCGAGCAGGAGCTGGCCCGTCTGGCCGCGGTCACCGGGGCCGAGGGGGCCGGTCGGGGCCACGATCACGAGGTCCAGCCCGCGTCGGACGAAGCTCAGCGCGACGCCGTGGCTGAGGAACTTGCTGTGGGCGTAGGGGTCGCGGGTCCCGAGCGCGTAGGGGCTCTCCTCGGTGGCGTCGACGCCGGGGCCTTGCCCGCCGAAGACCGCGATCGAGCTGGTGTGGACGACGCGCTCGACGCCTTCGGCGAGCGCCGCCTCGAGCACGGTCCGGGTGCCCTCGACGTTCACGTCGTAGAGGAGCGCGCGCGGCGCCCAGAGCGAGTAGAGCGCGGCGACGTGGAACAGCCAGGACTGCCCGCGCAGGGCGGCGCGGATCACCTCGGGGCTGCGCATGTCCCCGCGGAGCAGGCGGACCTCGAGGCCGGCGAGTCGGCTCGTGTCCTCCCCGGGGAGCGCGAGCACGCTGACGTCGTGGCCGGCCGCGAGCAGCGCGCGCACGACCTCGGCGCCAATGAACCCGGCCCCGCCCGTAACGAGCACTCGGCGCACTAGAGGAGGGCCCCGGCTCCGGCTCCGGCTCCGGCTCCGGCCTCGGCTCCGTATCGGGCACGGGCACGGGCACGAGGGGACTGCGGCATCAGCTGTGATCGATCGCGAAGAAGAGCACCAACCGGTGCTCGCCCCGCAACCGGAACAACGCGGGCCCCAGGTAGAGCCCCGGCCCGACCTCCCGCAGCTCGTCGCGGATCCGCCGAATGAACCAGGGGTTGCCAGGGTGGTCGTAGTCGAGCAGCAAGCAGGGCTGTCCGTCGAGGACCGAGTCCTCCACGCGCGTGGTGAAGGGATACCACTCGCGCCGACCCAGCAGCCGGATCCGGTTGATCCCGCGCCCGCGCGCCTCGCCCTCGTGGGCGAAGGACTTCCCGGCCCAGGGGAAGCGCCCGCCGCGCGCCAGACGCGCCAACGCGCGCCGCGGCAGCCCCTCGTCCAGGCGCGCCACCGCGAGCATTCGCCCTCGCGGCGCGCCGCTGAGCGCCTCGACGCTCGGGCAGCGCCCGCCCTCGTAGAGCAGGCGCAGCTCGGCGACCCCCAGGCGGGTCAGCCCCTCGAGCTCGGGGTCGTGGAGGCGGTCGAGGTCGAGGGCTGGCTCTTCGGGGGCGAGGATCCGCATGGCTCCAGCCTAGCGAGCCGACGCGAACTCCTCACCCCGATCCACCCCCTCAGGACTCAAGGCACGTCGAAGTAGCTGCCGCCCGAGTCGGCGGCGACGCCCTGGCAGAAGGCGCGGTAGCGGCCCGTCGCGGCGATCCCGAACACGTTGATCGTGGCGCCCTGGGTGTTGGCCGTCGCGATCATGGTCCGGTGCCCGTCGGTCCCGCTCGCGCCGCAGTTGGGGGCGCCGTCGGTCAGGAGCACCACCGCCTGGTTGCCCTTGGCCGCCAGCGCCAGCGCGCAGGCGGGGCCGGTCCCGGTCGCGCCGCGGGGCGTCCGCCCCATGACCCAGGCCTTGGCCGCGTTCTTGTTGCCCGAGGTCGCCTCGACCAGCTGCTCCTGCCAGGCCTCGGTCGCACAGTCGTAGGCGATCACGTTGAAGGAGAAGTTGTCCCCCAGCCCGTCGATCGAGCGGACCAGCTCGGCCTTGGCGCGGTCCATGCGCGAGCCCATGGCGAGGGACTGGTCGGCGCGGACGTAGCTCTGCTTGCCGAGGTTCATGCTGTAGCTGATATCGAGCACGTAGACGATCGTGTCGTTCTCCGAGTCGATCTCCTCGCCGTAGATCGTGGGCGGCGGCGTGTCGCGCGGGTCGTCCTCGTCCTCGGGCTCCTCGGGGGCGCGGGGGACCGGCACCTGGGGCACGCTGGGCGGGGCCATGGGCAGGTCGAGGGTGCTGCTGGCGCTGGGCATGCCGGGGACGCCGGGGACGCCGCGAGTGCCCGTCGCGGGCCCAGCCATTCCGGGGCCGTTGCCGGTCTCCTGGGCGAAGCCCAGGCTGGCCGAGAGGAGGAGCGTACAGAGCGTGAGCGCACGGAGAGCGGTCATGGGGAGAGTCCTCGGGGGTAGGGGCCAGCGCGTCGAGGCGTCGCTGACCGGCGAGGAGCTCATGGGCGAAGGGCGTGCCAAGGCCTCGCTCGGGCGTTGCTCGAGTTAGGAGCGCGCCGGCCTTTTCAGGGACTTTTCAACACGGAAGCGATCCGCTGTTGGAACGCTCGCATAGGCTCGCCGGCCGAGGAGGTGAACATGAGCTGGTCCGAGGGAGCGGGCGCGCTCTTCGACGAGTGGGCCGAGGCAGGGCGCGGCGAGTCCATGGCGCGCGGGCACGAGCGCCTGGCCGGGGCGGCCCTGGACGCGCTCGAGCCAGGCACCCAGGCGCGGCTGCTGGACCTCGGCTGCGGGGTGGGGCGCGCGCTGGAGCTGGCCCAGGAGCGCTACGGCTGCGCGCTGGCCGGGATCGACGTCGCGGCGGCCATGATCGAGCGCGCCCGGGCGCGCGTCCCGGCCGCCGACCTGCACCACGGCTCGGTCGACGCGCTCCCCTTCGCCGACGCCGCCTTCAGCCACGTGGTCAGCGTCGAGGCGATCTATTACTTCGAGGACCCGTTGGCCGTGTTCCGCGAGGTCGCGCGGGTCCTCCAGGCGGGCGGGCGCGTCGCGCTGGCCCTCGAGCTCTTCGAGGAGAACCCCGGCACCCACGTGTGGCGCGACCAGCTCTCGATCCCGGTGCACTTGCTCGCGGCGGAGCAGTGGTGCGATCACCTCCGCGGCGCGGGCTTCGTCGACGTGCGCCACGAGCGGATCCGCTGCCACGACGACAAGACCTGGAGCCCCTCGCCCTACTTCCCGAGCGAGGAGCTCTTCGCGGCCTACGTGCGCGAGGGCGCCCTGCTGCTCACGGGGCGCGCTCCCGCCTAGAACTTGGTCGGGTTGCGCGGCAGCTTGATGTAGGGGATCCGCACCCGGTCGAGGCCGCTGGTCAGGCGCTGCTGGATCCGGGTCGCCTCGGCGCGGAGCAGGGGGCCGTAGACGTTGCGGATCCTGAGGTCGGGGTGGGCCTGGATCGCGTCGGCCAGGGTGCTGACCTTGGACGCGAGGACCTGGGCGATCGCCTGCTCGTTCTGGGCGTCGCAGCGGATCTGCTGGGGCGCCTGGAAGCCGATCGCGGCGCCCGCGAAGGAGGCCGCGTCGTCCTCGTCGACGCCGTCGCCCGAGACGCCGATCGCGCCGATCAGCTGGCCGTTGCGGTAGAGGGGCACCGCGCCCGGGAAGGTCATGATCCCCGACTGCATGCCGGGCGAGACGAAGTTGGGCGTCGTGTCAGGGCGGTCCATGAGCAGGCAGATCCCGCCCGTGTTGGCCTGGATCGTGCGGATCGCGGCCAGCTCGGCGGGGGCCGCGCCGGGGTAGTCGTCGAAGAACTGGTTGCCGCCGGTGAAGGCGTCCTCGTCGGTGGTGCCGTCGCTGGGCAGGCGCGGCGGCGGGAACACCAGCCGGTTGCTGGGCGGGCTCTCGACGGGGATCCGGCCGCGGTTGAGCAGGTCGCGCAGGTTGACCAGGGGGCCGGGGATCGTGTTGTTGATCCCGGGCGGGAAGAAGGGCTGGCTGAGGAAGCCGATCGCGCGGGCCGAGAAGGCCACGGCCGGCAGGCCCTCGGTGCCGTCGGTGGAGAAGAAGGCGGCCGTGCGCGCCTTCTGGACCGCGATGTCGCTGCTGAAGAGCGTGCCGTCGGCCATGCGATAGAGGCCGAGGATGTTCCCGCGTCGGTCGACGACGGCCACGTGGACCGTGACCGAGCTCCCGCGCGGGAGGCGGATCCCGGCGATCGAGCGGCGGGCGTTGTCGACCGCGGCGCTGATGATGTTGGTCACCTCCGCCGCGCTCAGCCCGCCGTTGGCGGGGGTCGGCTCGACCGAGGCGATCGGGGCCAGGCGGTCCTCGCCCACGCCCCCGGCCAGGCTGCGCTGGGGGACGGCTTGGATCGGGACGCCGGTGAAGGTCAGCGTGTTGGGGTCGATCGCGACGCCGGCGGGGCGGTCGACGTTGGTCAGGGTCCCCGAGAAGGTCGGCGCGGCGGGGGCCGTCACGCGTCCCACGAAGCGTGCCCGGGGGCGGATCCCGTATTCGCCCGAGACCCGGACCTCGGCCGTGAGCGGGCTGGCGCGCACGGGGAAGCGGGCGTCGATGCTCCCGAACCCGGCCACGCTCGCGATCGTGGTCGGCGTCGAGCTCGGGACCGGCGGGGAGGCCCCGTAGAAGGGGAAGGCCTGGCCGTCCACGAACACGTTGGTGGCGCGAATGATGTCGGGCGTGTCGAACTCGCCGCCGAGCGCGGCGATCGCGATCTGCTCGTCGATGTTGACCTGGACGGGGCTGGCGGCGGTCGCGGCCGTGCCCGCGCCGGGGCCGGTCACGCTGGTGACGGGGGTCACGGTGTCGACGCCCAGCCCGCCCACCGGCGCGCCGTTCTTGTAGAGCGGCACGCCGCCTAGCTCGCCCGTGATCCCGCCGCCGACCGCGTTGCCGTTCTGGTCGAAGGCCAGGATGTGCGCGTCGCTGTTGGCCATGCCCGAGTCCTGCACGCCGAACAGGGGGCCGGCCGGGGTGAAGGCCGCGCCAGGGGGGAAGTTGCCCTGCACGATGAAGAACGCGGTCCGGGTGGTGAAGGCTTCGCCCTCGCTCTGGAAGGCCGCGGCCGTCGCGGCCTTGCTGATCGCCGTCGCCGCGTTCGCCGACCCGGGGGTGTCCACGATCCCGTCCAGGTTCGTGTCGCGCCCGGTCATGTTGAACACGCCGAGGACCTCGCCCTCACGGTCGAGGACCGCGATCGAGGCGGTCTGGTTGAGCGCGTTGGCCTGCGCCACCGCGCGGGCCAGGAGCCGCTCGACCTCGGCCGCCGTCAGGGCGGTCCCGCTCGTGGCGGTGTTGCTCGGGTTGCCGGACGCGCTCTCGTTGCTGCAGCTGAGCACGAGCCCCGTCACGGCGGCCGCGAATAGGGTCGCCACAGCGCTCGTCGCCAGCGTGCGCCGTCGAGGGGTTCGTCCCGTCTCGTTGCGTTGCATCATCACTCCCGACCTCCGTCAAACGTCGAATTGACGCCCTCGCAGACCGCTCCTATAGTTCGCGGCCTTACCCCGAAGGAGGCTTCATGTCTCAATTGAGTTCGTCTGCGTTGCGCCGTCTGAGCGGCGCCGCTGGCCTGGCTTGTGCCGGCCTGATCGTGTTGACCTGGAGCGGCCAGACCAAGGTCGGCGCCGAGGAGGCGGAGACCCCGGGTCGCTACGTCGGTCAGTCCGAGTGCGCCAAGTGCCACGAGCAGGGCATGGCGGGGCGCGGCAAGGACCAGCTCCCCGGCCTCAAGGAGTCGGCGACCTGGGCCAAGGACGACCAGCACAACTTCGCCTACAAGCGCCTCGACGACGAGGATCCGCCCGAGGACAAGCCGCGCTGGGCGAGCGAGGTCACCAGCGAGGAGATCTTCGACGCGCTCGAGGGCGCGGAGGCCGACATGGCCTCGGAGAGCATTCGTTGCCTCTCCTGCCACGGGGTGGTCGTTCACGACTTCGGCACGCCCAAGTGGTTCAAGAAGGGCGACAACCGGGTGGTGTTCGCCAACGAGAAGCACCAGCAGGGCTACGAGGCGTCGGAGGGCGTCAGCTGCGACGGCTGCCACGGTCCGGCCTCGGGTTGGCTCAAGGCCCACGAGAAGGAGGAGTGGACGACTCAGCAGTGGCTGGCCCGCGGCGGCGCCAAGGACCCGGCCAAGGCGAGCCAGAAGCTCTACGAGGACCTCGGCCTCTACTACAGCAAGGACCTCGTGCTCTGGGCCGAGCAGTGCGTGCGCTGCCACCTCAGGATCGACTCCGGCCTGCTCGCGGCGGCTCACCCCGACCTCGAGGCCTTCGAGCTCTGGGACCAGAACACCCGCGTCCCGCCCCACTGGCGCGACTACAGCAAGGCCGCCGACAAGCCCGAGCTCCCCGCTGGCGGCGCGCTGCACCCCGCCCGGGTGTGGCTGGTCGGCCAGTCGACCGCGCTCCAGGCCTCGCTGGAGGAGGTCGACAAGCGCGCCAAGGCCGAGGCCGAGGACTACATCGAGAGCGCGGTCGAGCGCGCGGTCGCGCACTGGACCGTCCTGCGCCACGGCCTGAAGCTCGTCGCCCCCGAGGCGCACGGCAAGCTGGAGAAGGCCATGGCGGCCCTCGGCGAGGCCGAGGACATGAAGGGCAAAGGCAAGGCAGCCGCGGCCGGCGCGGCCGCGCTGCCGCGCTCGCTCCACTACGCCCTGGTCGGGGCCAAGCTCGACGCCGCGGGCGTCAAGAAGATCCTGGCCGCGCTCGAGGGCGACGCCGAGGCCAAGAAGAAGGGCCAGCGCGCGCGCCTGCGCGAGCTGAGCCTGGTCGCGCTCAAGCGCGTCAAGTAGCCAGCGAGTCAGCTCTGCACGGGGGCGCGGCGGCGAGAGCCGCTCGCCCCCGTGTCGCGTGTGGGGGAACGTGCAGGCGCTCATGCGGCCTGCCCTTCCCCGGCCCAGTGGACGATCCCATGCGAGGGGTCGTCGCATGGCCGAGCAAGCGCAGAGACGCAGAGGTTTCGCAGCGAGAAGACGGGCGCTGACGCGAGCGCGCTCATTGCCTCGGCTGCGCTCCGCTGCGCAAACTCTGCGTCCTCCGCGCCTCCGCGGTGAACGTGACGTCGCGCAGTCCGCCCCCGGCGCGCGTGGGCGAGCCCACGTGCGTCGTCCTCGAGGGCGAGCGGGTCGGTGCAGAGTTTGGGAGCGGAGGAGAGCACGGCCTACTTCTTGCGCTTGCGCTTCTTCTTCTTCTTGCTCGGCCAGGCCACCGCGGGGGCGTCCTTGGTCGTCTCGAGCTCGCGGAAGCCCGCGCGGTTGAACTTCTGCTGGATCTCCTCGCGGCGCAGGGCGCGCTCGGAGGCGTCCATGGAGACCGGGCGCTGCTCGAGCCGGGGGACCGCCAGGGGCTGACCGGCCTGCTCGCCCTCGCCGCCGAAGGTCAGCAAGCGGACGAGCTCCTCGTGGGTGAAGGGCCGCGAGCCGATCCGCCCGAAGACCGCGGTCTGGTGGCCGGCCTCGTCGACGGCCCGGTCGCGGTCCACGCCCTCCGACACCGAGAGCGCCGGCTCGCTGGTCGGGTAGAGCGCGATCAGGCGCGGCTCGGGCTTGGGGTCGCTGCCCATGGCCCGACCGGTCGCGTAGGGGTCCTTCTCGCTCGCGTTGCCCGTCAGCTGGAGCACGTAGAGGCCGTTCTGTGAGCCCTCCTTGTCGCGCCCGGCCGCCACGTAGGCGTAGCTGCTGGCGTTGGTCGCGGCGACCTTGACGTCGTTGGCCCAGATCCGGCCCCCGGCGTTGAAGCTCAGCTCGAAGCGCGGCTCGCGTGGGCGCTGGAGGTTGAGCACCACCATGCCGGCGGGGCCGCCGCCGAGGTAGCCGTAGCCGCGGCTGACGTAGATCGAGCGCGCCTCGGGCAGCTTCTTCTTGTCGACGTAGCGCCCGACCACAAGGAGCTCCTCGACGGGCTCGCGCCGGATCAGCTTGCTCACGTCGAGGACCTTGAGCCCCTCGCTGTCGGCGACGAAGGCGTAGTAGAGCTGGAGGTCGATCGCGCGGGCGCCCGTCAGCTCGCCCGGCTTGCTGCGGGCCACGATCTTGGGCTCGAGCGGGTCGTCCACGTCGACCACGACCAGGCCCGCGTCGCAGACCACATACACGTGGGTCCCCGCGACCAGGCAGTCCATGGCGCCCTTGAGCGCGCCGCCCGGATTGAACGTCACCGCGCGCTCGAGGAAGTTGTTGTCCGGGTCGCCGTCGAGGAGCGTGCCCGCGCCGATCAGGATCAGCCCCTCCTCGCGGTCGGTCACGTAGAGGAAGGCGTAGCTGAGGTGGACCTGCTGCTCGCGGTTCTGCGGGCGGTCGAGGCGCTGGGCGTTGCGGGTCGGGTCGACGGCCTGGGTCGAGGGAGCCCGGACCGAGGTCGCGTCCTTGGTCGCGACGCTCAGGCTCTGGCCCAGAGGCGAGACGGGTGAGCTCACGATCCGCTCCGAGAAGCCCTTCTGGTCGATCTGGGCCACGTCGTAGATCCGCACCCCGCCGGTGCCGCAGGCGGCGTAGAGATACTCGCCGCGCAGCTGGACGGTGCGGATCTCGGCGCTGCCGACGGGCACGCTCACGCCGGCGACCTGGTGGGCGCCGTGGTGGTAGCTCTCGCCCAGCTCCTGGTTGCGGGCGACGTGGGCCGCGTGGTCCTTGGGGTAGGCCAGCTCGTGCAGGCGGCTGCCGATCACGGCCTGGGGCTCGCGCTTCTCGGTCACGACGACCGCGTCGAAGCCGCCGCTGCCCTCGGCCACGTAGCAGTAGCGGCCGATGAAGTTGACCGCGTTGCTGCCGAGCATCAGCGTCTGCGCCAGGCGCGCGTTGTTGTCGCCCGCTTGGCTGACGTGGCAGTCGGTGCAGGTCCGCGACTGCGAGCGGGTCGTGTGCGGGAAGTGCGGGCTGAAGGCGGTGCCGCTGAAGCCCTCGGCCGAGATCGTCTGCTGCTGGCTGTAGACGTTCTCGCGGTTCTGGTTCTGCGAGCCGACGACGACCGCGCAGGCCGAGCGGACCGGCACGAAGCGCCCGCCCGAGACGTCGCCGTCCTTGCCGAGCATGAAGAAGTCCGTGCGCAGGGTCTGGAAGCTGTAGGTCGTCCAGTTGCGCTGGTATTCCTCGGGGTGCTGACCGGCGAAGGGCGCGTGGCCCTTGGGGCCGGCCGCCATGAAGGCGTCCCGCTGGGGGTATTCGCCCTCGAAGTGCAGCGCCGGGCGGCGCCAATTCGCCTTCATGTCGAGGTGGCAGCCGAAGCAGCTCGTGACCCAGGAGGTGTGGCAGGAGTAGCACTCCATCTCCTGGGGCGAGTGGGCCAGGTCGTCCCGGTCGCACTGCCAGGCCGGGCCGCCCCAGCGGCGGCTGGGGGCGCGGCCCCAGGAGCCGTCCTTGCGCATGGTCTTGGTCACGCGCGCCAGGGCGTTGTAGCGCGAGCGCCCGCGGTAGCTGACCTTGCCCTCCTCGGCCAGCTCGTCCTGGCCGGGGTCGACCGAGTGCATGACCTGCGGGACCTCCCACTCCAGCTCGGGGTAGAGCATCGAGCGCTGGAAGAGCTTGGCCTCGGGCGCTCGGTAAGCCGTCTTCTCCTTGCTGGGGTCCCAGGTCTTCCAGCTCCACTCGCCGGTCTTGCGGTCCTTCTTGGCCGGATAGCGCCACTCGAAGCGCGAGAGGCGCGCGCCCTCGGGGCCGCGGGCCTTGAGCTCGCCCAGGTTCATGGCCTTGGCGTTGCCGCTCGTCTGGAGCGAGGCCAGCGCGTCGACCGTGCCGTGGCAGTCCTGGCACTTGATCGCGGTCGCGGCGCGCAGCTCGCCGTAGAGCTTGCCGTCGCCGTGGCTGTCGGTCAGGAAGTGGCAGTCGACGCAGTGCATGCCGCGCTCGATGTGCACGTCCTGGAGGTGGACGGCGAGGCGCCAGCGCTCCTCCCAGTCCGGGTCGCCGGGGCGAATGTCGAGCTCGACGCGGGCGCGCTCGAACACGCGCTCCTCGCCCTCCTCGCTGACCAGGATCAGGCGCAGCTCGGCGCCCGGCTGCAGGCGACCCAGCTCCTCGCGCAGCTGCTTGCTGGCGTCGGCGCTCAGCTTCAGGCTGCGCTCCTTGCCGCCCGTCGCGAGGGTCAGGGTGCCCTCGGCGAAGGACTTGAAGTAGCCCAGCGCCCAGCCCGCGGCGAGCTCGACCACGACGTCGCGGGCCTGGCCCTCGACCTCGAGCTGCTTGACCAGGAGCGGGGCCTCGGCCGCCAGGGCGGCGTCGACCTCTTCGGGCGTCAGCGCGCGGGCGGCCGGATCGGTCGGCTTGGGCGGCAGGACCAGGGTCCGCTCGCCGCCGGCGGTCGCGATCACGATCGCTTCACCCCACTCGCTGGCCTCGCGCCGGACGAGCTTGCCGCGCACGACGCGCAGGGCGCGCTCGCCCTCGCGCACGCTCAGGCGGCCCTCCTTGCGCTGGAGGTTGCCCTCGGCGTCGCGGTCGAACACGGCCCGGAACAGGAAGCCGTGACCCTTGAAGTCGCCGAGCTGCATGTTCTGGAGCGTCTCGTTGAACTCGCTCGAGCCGAACTTCTTGCCGAGCAGCTCGCGGCGGTAGTAGAGGTCGCGGGCGGCCTCTTCGCTGCCGGCCTCCGCGATCAGGCGGGCCCGCTCCTGGGGCTTCATGCTGGTGGGCAGGGGTGGGATCCGGCGCGGGGTCGAGCCCTCGGGGTTGTGCTCGTAGGCGGCGAGCGAGAGCTCCTGGCTGGGGTCGACCTGCTCCTTGGGATAGAGGAACTGCCCGTCGGTCTCGAGGTCCCACCACATGTAGCCCAGGTAGCTCTGGACGACGGCGGTGCCGGGGTGCATGTGGCACACCACGCACTGGCTGGAGGGGATCTGGACGGTCAGCTCGTGCCGGATCGGGTGGCCCGGCTCGTCGACGGGGAGCGTCGAGTCGGGGTCCGAGGCGTCCTTCCCGCCGGGGACCCGCACGCGCAGGCCCTCGCCCTCGCCGTGGCGGTAGCGGTAGCCGCCCTGGTGGTGGGCGTACTTGGCGTACTTGGCGTCCCCGGGCTGGGTCCCCCAGCAGTCGGCGCGCAGGTCGTTGAGGGGGTCGCGCCCGTTGGCGTAGACCATGTGGCAGGCCGTGCAGCCCGAGGAGCGGTAGTCGCCGGGCTGGTCGTTGGTCCCCAGCATGTTGAGCGTGGGGTCCATCAGGCGGGTGCGCTGCAGGTTCAGCCACACCGGGTCGGTCCGGTTGCCGGTGCCCAGGCCGCGCTGGCTGAGCCGGTTGAGCGGACGACCGGGCTCCTCCTCGATCGGGCCGCCGGGCTGGCCGGGGGTGGGCAGCCCGATCTGGAGGGGGCGGCGCTGGCCGCGCTCGAAGATGCGCAGGATGTTGCTCGGCTGGCCGACCTCGAAGCGGGGCAGCGGGTCGAGGAAGGCCAGCTCGCCGCGGCCGAGCTGCGCCTCGGCGCGCGCGATCGGGTCCTCGGGCAGCTCGCCGAGCACGCGCTGCTGCTGGCCGTGCGGGTCGTAGCTCTCGCCGAAGCGGGGCGTCTTCTCGGGGTAGGCGCCGTTGTTGTAGAGGGCCGCGCCCCAGAGCATGGGCGAGGTCGTCATCATGCTCTTGTGGACCTTGGTCACGATGTCGTCGCCCTTGAAGGCGCTGGCGGAGCCGTGGCAGCCGGCCGTGCCGCACGAGACCGAGGCCACGCGCAGGTCACCCGGGTTGACGAAGCGGACCCACTCCCACGAGTCGCGCAGCTGCGCGCCGAAGGCGATCTCGGGGTTCCCCGAGCTGAGCCCCTGGCCGGCCTTGCGCTTGGACCACACGGCCTCGGTCGAGGCGGCGGGCGCGTGGACGTGGGCCGCGGCGCGGACCGCGTCGTGGTCGCCCGAGACGCGCTTGAAGCGCGCCAGGCGCTCGGCCAGGTCCGCGCTCGTGATCTCGGCCACCCCGCGGGTGCTGAGGAACTCGCTCAGGAGCGGGGCCAGCTCGTCGTCGCTGAGGCTGCTGACCCAGGCCACGCCGCCGTGGCAGTCGGTGCAGCCGATCGCCGACTCGAGGTCGTAGCTCAGGTCGTCGGGGTGAGGCTCCTTCTGACCCTTGTGGCAGGTCAGGCAGCCCAGGCTGCGCGTCTCGAGCGGGTAGTCCGCCGCGGGGCGCTTGCGGTAGCAGTTTTGGGCCTTGTCCCACACCAGCACCTCGCCGGCGCCCTGGGCGGTCAAGGTGACCTGCTCCAGCGTCTCCTGGTCGCCGACGTAGGCGCGCTCGGGTGGGAGCTCGGGGCTCTGGCAGGAGAGGAGCACCGCCGAGGCGATCGCGACGACGCCCAGGGCGGTCGCGACGCTCAGGGCGCGCTCGAGGGGATCCTTCGTGTTCGCTTCGCGCACGGAGCTCTCCTCTAGTAGGTCAGGGTGAGGGCCAAGAAGCCCGAGTAGAGGGTCTTGGCCGAGTAGATCGCGCGGAAGCCCTCGCCGGGCACCAGCGCGCCCGCGCCCGCGGTCACGATCACGTTGTCGGTGAGGAAGGGCCGGTACTGGACGCCGACGTTGTAGTCGACGCCGATGCTGCGATCGATGTCGCCCTGGACCAGGACCAGCTCGAGGGGCGCGGTGTTGTCGAAGTAGAGGAAGTTCACGTTGAAGTCGACGAAGAGCTTGGGGGTCACCCGCGCGCTCATGCCGACGTTGAACAGGTGCAGACCCGGGTTGACGAAGTTGCTCTGGCCCTGGGTCTTGGAGCTGCGCAGGTCGGGCAGCAGGCTGAGGCGGTTGGTCAGCTGGGCGCCGGTCTGGACCAGCGGCACGTTCTGGCGGTTGAAGTAGCTGAAGCCCGAGCCGGCGAAGAAGGGGTTGTCGAAGATCGCCGAGAAGCCGCTGGCGCGGCCGTTGGTCGGGTTGGGGTCGCCCGAGGCGTAGAGGTAGCTGCCCTTGAAGCGCAGCCAGTCGACGTCGACCGAGAGCTCGAGCGCGAAGAAGTGCGCCAGCACGTCCTGCTTCTCGCCCGAGATCTCGTTGAAGCTCTCCTGACCCCAGGCCAGGTAGTACTGGTGGCTGATGTTGAGCGGGCCAATGTGCCCCTCGCCGCCCCAGCCCAGGTAGTGGATCCTCAGCTCCTTCTCGTTGGGCGGGCCGAAGGAGCTGGTGGCGGCGCCGATCTTGGTCGGCCGGACCAGGAAGCCGTTGTCGTCGTACTCGGTCGAGCGCTGGTCGAGGTTGTAGTGGTAGTTGAGCAGGAGCGTGTAGCCGAGCACGTCGTGGCCGGTCAGCGCGCGGCCGAGCTCCTTGAACACGTCCTGGAAGTAGAGGTTGGCCACGAACACGTGCTGCGGGCGCAGGTCGAAGGTGTTCAGGCCGCTGTTGGTGTCCTTCTCGAGCTGGTGGAACCAGGCCAGGTTCAGCTGGAGGCGGTTGCTCAGGTAGTTGGTCTGGAGCCGCACGCCCAGGTTGTTGTCGAAGAAGTTGAACCCGCGGAAGTCGCTCTGGAAGCGCTGAACGCCCGCGATCAGCGTGATGAAGTCGTAGCTGCTGCCGAGGTCGACGAGGTGCTTGTCGATCAGCGCCTCCTGGAGCGCGAACACGCCGTCGACGCGGTCCTCGCCCTCGCGGACGTCGATGTCGACGAGGTTGTCCTCGAAGGCCTTGAGGTAGTTGATGTTGCCGACGCCCGTCAGCTTGACCGCGAAGTCCTTGGGCCGAAACGCCGTGTCGCCCTGGAAGAGCTCGGCCGAGATCACGAAGTTCTGGTTGAACAGGAACTGGTCGAAGTCGCCGAAGAACTGCGGATCGCTCGGCTCGGCGGTGCTGACGCCGCTCGGGATCGGGAAGGCGCGCCCTTCGGCCAGGGTGTCGCTCTGGAGCTCGAGGTTGAAGAAGATGTCGTTGCCCAGGACCGGGTAGTCGCCCTTGATCACGCTCTGCGTGTAGGGGTTGAGCCAGCTGCCCTCCTCGTAGGGCTTCTCTTCGGGGTCGACGAGCTGCTCGGGGTAGCGGTCCCACTCGGGGAAGGTGATCCGCCAGCGGTCGGGGAGCGCGCTGAAGTTCTCGCGCCAGGCGTCGGGGGTGGCCTGGGCGGTGCGCGTGACGCCGGTCGGACCGCGGGTCACGCCGGAGGGGCCGACCACGCCGAGGGGCGCGGCGTCCCGGCGCGGGGCGCGGCCGCCGACCACGGGGCTCGCGGCCTCGCCCCGGCTGTTGAGGGCGCGCACGCGGTATTCCCAGGCCTCACCCGGCTGGACCGCGGCGCTGTAGCTCGTCGCGTCGGCGGGGAGCCGCGCCAGCTCGGTCCACTCCTCGCTGCCGGGGCGGCGGCGCTCGACGAGGTAGCCGTCCTCGTTGCGGGACACGTCGCGCCAGCGCAGCTGGGCGACCTCGGTCGAGAAGGCGCCGACCCGCAGGTCACGGGGGGCGCGCGGAGCGCCGCGCGGGGCGGTGCGCGCGACGGCCGAGGGGGGCGACTCGGTCAGCTTCTCGCGCGCGACGACGCGGTAGTCGTAGGCGGTCTCGGGGTCGATCGCGTCGTCGAAGAACTCGAAGTCGGCCTTGCCGCTCTTCTTGTCCTTGCGGCTCTTGCGCAGGTCGTCGAGCTTCTCCCACTGGCCCGAGCCGTGCCGGGCGCGCTCGATCGTGAACTTGTCGCTCCGCTCGGGCTCCGCGTCGGTCCAGGTCAGGGTGACCTCGGCCTCGTGAGTGTCGCTGTCGATCACGGCCAGGCTGGCGCGGACCTCGCTCGGCGGACGGAGGGTCTGCAGCTCTTCCACCGAGCTGGGCTCCGAGGCCCCGGCCGCGTTGAGCGCGACCACCCGGTAGCGGTAGCTCGCGCCGATCTCGAGGCTCGGGTCCTCGGCCTTGGTCTCGGGGGGCTCGCCCTCCTTGGCGGGCTTGACCTCGACCACGGGCGCGAAGTCCTCGCCTTCGCCCCGGGCCCGCTCGACGCGGTAGCTCGTCGCCCCCGCGCTGCTCCGCCAGCTGATCTTGGCGGTCACGCCCTGGGCAAAGACGTCCAGCCCCGTGGGCGCGTCGGGCGGCGCCTGCGGGGCTGGGGTTTCGGCTGGGGACTCTTGCTCCTGCGCGGCGACGGGACGGGTCCAGGTAGCCTGAACCGCGGCCATGCAGCCTAGCGCCGCGAGGAGGAGCGCTCCGCGCGAAGACAACGACATGTAGGACTCCCCCCGGTGGGCCGTGACGATAGCGCCACGATCCGACGCGGGGGCAGATACCGGGGGCGGCCGGCGAGGTTCCGGGAAATTGGGGGTCGGCCCAGGAGGAGGCTGCTGGCCGTGCCCGTGCCCGTGCCCGAAAGGAAGAGCAGAAGGAGCTGCCGCAACCAGCGAAAGCTCCTTCGCGTTCCTGAGATGGAACGGGGAAAACTGGAAAGCGCGGTGGCTGCTCGGCGGAGCTGCCTTCCTCGAGTTTTCCAGTTTTCACCGTTCATTGTCTCGATAGAGAGGGCGCTGTCGCTCGTGCGACAGCTCCTTCGCGTTTCGGAGATTGAAGAAGGAAAGCACGAAAGCAGGAAGACTGCGGAGGTCAGCTGGAGTCGTTCCTGCTTTCTTGCTTTCCTTCTTCACACACTCGGGTCAGAAGGAGCT
>MDTG01155738.1_pt1 | contig 16960 bp, 17 predicted proteins | sample 811421 | NCBI WGS metagenome assembly MDTG01 (sample SAMN05326645, study PRJNA326480) | marine metagenome | isolation source: seawater | place: Pacific Ocean: South East | collected 2011
TCTAAAGGTAGAATGAAAGCTGGCGACGTTCAGTGGATGAAAACTGGTAGTGGAATTATTCATTCTGAAATGCCAGCCATGACGGGCGGTAAACTGCAGGGCTTCCAATTATGGATTAATATGCCTGCAAAACTTAAAATGTCTAAGCCTGATTATATTTATATAAATTCTAAAGAAGTGCAGATCCATAAAGATAAAGACAAAAAAGTAAAAACAATTGCTGGAAAATTTGCGGATGCACAAGGACCTATCAAAAATCATAACGTTGAACCAATTTATTTTGATGTAGAGTTAAACAAAGAGAGGGAATCCAGTTTTAATATACCCATTACACATAATTCTTTTATTTATTTAGTACACGGAGAGATAAAAGTTGGTAATCAACAACATGATAAGGTAGCAGGATCTAATTTAATATTGCTATCAAAAGGTCAAAAAATAAAAATTAAGGCAATGATAGACTCTAAATTCTTGCTAATTTCTGGAAAACCTATTAATGAAGAAATTGCTAGAGGTGGTCCATTTGTAATGAATACTAAATCTGAAATAGTTGAGGCTGTAAATGATTTTCATAATGGGACTTTTGTCAAAAAATGAAAGCTGTTGAAATAAATAAAACTGGCAGTCCAGATGTTTTAGGATTAAAAGACATTAAGCTTTCTGAGCCAAAATCTGGTGAAGTTTTAATAAATCAGAAAGCTATCGGTTTAAATTATATTGATACTTATCACAGGTCTGGACTTTACCCAGTGCCACTCCCCTCAGGAATTGGGTTGGAAGGTGCGGGTATAATCGAGAAAGTTGGTCCGAATACAAATGGATTTAAAGAGGGAGATAAAGTTACATATGCTGCTGCTCCTATTGGCTCTTATGCTAGTCATAGAATTTACCCAATAAAAAACCTTATTAAAGTGCCAGATGAAATTGATCTAGAAATTATAGCAGCAATTATGACAAAAGGTTTAACAACTTTTTATCTCTTACATAAAACTTATAAAGCAAAATCTGGCCAAACAGTATTGTTCCACGCTGCAGCTGGAGGAGTTGGACAAATTTTTTGTCAGTGGGCTAAAAGTCTTGGATGCACCGTTATTGGTACAGTTGGATCGGATGAAAAAATAAAAATTGCTGAACAATATGGTTGTTCACATGTAATTAATTATAATAAAGACGATTTTCAAAAAGAGGTAATGAAAATAACAAATGATGAAGGTATTCCTGTGGTTTATGATGGGGTAGGCAAAGAAACGATGGAAAAATCTTTAATGTGTCTAAAAATGAGAGGGACATTTGTATCTTTTGGAAATGCATCAGGTAAACTTGATCCTGTTGATGTTGGGAAGCTCATTGCACCAAAAGGCTTATTTTTAACAAGACCAAGTATTGCTCATTATACAGCAACTAGAGAGGAATTGGACGAAGCTGCTTCAAAATTATTTGAGATGATTAAATCAAAAAAAGTAATAGTAAATTTATTTAAAAAATACAGCCTAAATGAGGTAGTCCAAGCACATAAGGATTTGGAGGGAAGAAAAATTATTGGACCAGCAATTATTATTCCTTAAACTGAACGTCCATATCTGATATATGTAATTTTAAAGCTTTTGTAGAAATTTGTATTTCCCTAATAAAAAATATTATAGAAATCATCATAGACAAACAGCAAGAAGCAAAAATAATTCTAGCCGTAAACACTTCGTCTAGATATAAAGCAAATACTGTGCCCATATTAAACAAAAATCCAAAAGCTGCGAAAAGTATTGAAAATTTTAATACATTAACTCTACTGCTAAGATTAATTAGCTGACTTTTCCACTCTGGTGGGGTATGTTTTTCAAAAACATATTCATCGTGTATTTTTCTAATTAAGTTGCTTAACGTATGAAACCTATTACTATAAACAGCCATAATAAGGGGTATCGCTGGAAACATTAAAGCTGTAACAGTATAATCTATATTCATTAATATTCGATTTGATAAATTGGTATTGCTTTGTTAATTACACATAAAATATGTCAGAAAAATTGCAAAGCTACATTGATTTAATAAGAATTAAAAAACCAATTGGAATAATGCTTCTTTTTTGGCCGTGTGTTTGGGGTTTAACAATTTCCTATGATTTCAATTATGGATTAAACCTTTTTGTCTTCTACTCAATTTTATTTTTACTAGGTTCAACATTAATGAGATCTGCGGGATGTATCATTAATGATATAGTTGATAAAAATTTTGATAAGAATGTTGAAAGGACGAAAAATAGACCTATTGCCTCTGGAAAAGTTTCTGTAATTGAGGGATTATTACTTGCTAGCATAATTTGCATACTAGCTCTATTTGTTTTAATTCAATTTAATTTATACACAATAATTCTAGCAATGATTTCTATGCCACTAGCTTTTACATACCCCTTTATGAAAAGATTTACATACTGGCCCCAATTATACCTTGGGATTACATTTAATTATGGTTTGTTGTTAGGATGGTCATCAATAACAGGAAATATATCAATTATACCGATAATTTTTTATATTGGAGCCATATTTTGGACATTAGGTTACGACACAATTTATGGATATCAAGATATAATTGACGATGAAATAATTGGAGTAAAATCTACATCTATAAAATTTAAATCTAAACCAAAAAAATTTATTACATTATGTTATTCAATTACTATTATTTCGTTTGTGACTGCAGGTATTCTTTTAAAATTTAATTATGTATATTTTATATTTATGACAATTCCAATCGCACATATGTTCTATTATCAAATAAAAAATTTAAGAATTGAAGATGAAATTAAATGTCTTAAAATTTTTAAATCTAATAATTTACTTGGATTAATAATTTTTTTAAATATTCTTTTAGGAAAAATTACAGGATAATACAATGAAAAGTAGCGAAATTGTAAAGAGATTATATAATGAATATACAAAAAAATTTTTACCAAATATTTTATTGTCTGTATTTTTTTCGTTGCTAGTCGCTGCAAGCACTGCATCTATAGCATGGTTACTTGATCCAGCTATTAAAAAAATTTTTATAGAAAAAGATCAAACTTTAATATTTCTTATACCTATTGCAATTGTTGTTGCTTTTGCAATGAAAGGTTTATCATTATATTTTGCTAAAATAATTTTAATTAAAGCAGGACAAGAAATTACCAAGATATTGCAATATAAAGTAATGCGTTCTTTAATATTAGCAGATACTGAAGTAATAGAGAAAAAGCATTCTGGAAAATTTATTTCACATATAACTTACGATGTAGGCATGATCACAAAACTCGTTAGCACAGTTATATTAAATTTAACAAAAGATAGTTTAACGTTAGTTGGGTTAATTGCAGTTATGTTTTATCAAAACTGGATGTTAGCAATATTTGCAATAATAATGATACCTCTTGCAACTATTGCAGCAAGATCACTTGGTAAACGAATTGGCAAAGTAACTGTTGAAGCCGCAGATAGAACAGGTGAATTGACGTCGTATCTTTTGGAAATATTTAGAAATCATAAGATAATTAAAATTTTTCAAAAAGAGATATATGAGTTTAGTAGAACTGAAAAATATATAAATAAATTAAAAGATAAAGTTGTTAAAATAGAAACAGTTTTAGTTAGAGCATCCCCAATTATGGAGGCCTTGACTGGGATAATGATTGCATTGTTAATTTATTTTTCTGGAAAATTAATTTTAAATGGAGAATTAGATATAAATAATTTTTTCTCTTTTCTTGCGGCTATGATGTTGGCATATCAACCAGTTAGATCTCTAGCTACCCTAAATATGGGTTTTAATCAAGGTATTGCAGCGGCTAAAAGAATATTACCAATAATTGATTATCAAAATAAAATTATTGAAGTAAAAAACGGAGAGAATTTAAAAATCTCTGATGGAAAGATTAAATTTAGAAATATTAATTTTAAATATAATAATGAGGAACACAATGTTTTAAATAATATAAATTTAGAAATTGAAGGTGGTAAAATTACATCTTTAGTTGGACATAGTGGTGCTGGAAAATCGTCAATTATGAATTTGATCCCCAGACTTTATGATAGGAATACTGGAGATATAGAAATTGATGATCAGTCAATATATAAGATAAAATTAGCTTCATTAAGATCAAATATATCTCTTGTTTCACAAGACATAACATTATTTGACGACACTGTAAAAAATAACATAGCTTATGCAAAAATAGACGCAACTGAGACTGAAATTTTAGAGGCATCAAAAATGTCTTATTCAGACGAATTTATCAAAAAATTACCTGATGGATATGACACATTAATTGGAGAAAATGGAATAAGATTATCCGGTGGTGAAAAACAGAGAATATCTATTGCTAGAGCGATGCTGAAAAAAAGTAAAATAATTTTATTAGATGAGGCTACGTCTTCCCTTGACACAGATACAGAAACGAAAATACAAGATGCTATTAAGTTATTAACAAAAGAGAGAACATCACTTATTATAGCTCACAGGTTATCTACTGTAATCAACTCAAATAAAATATATGTCATGGAAAAAGGACAAGTAGTTGCTGAGGGATCTCATCAATACTTGCTTGATAATTCAGATTTGTATAAAAACTTCTATGAGAAACAGATTACTAAGGAATAATGCTTATTCTTTATAGGATTTTAATTAATTTAATTTTATTGATATCTCCAATTATATTTATTTATAGAATTATTAGAAATAAAGAAGAACCAAGAAGATCTATCGAGAAAATCGGAGTTAAAACTTTTAAAGAAAATTATAAAAATGTAATCTGGTTTCATGTTTCAAGTGTTGGAGAATTGTTAAGTATTATTCCTCTTATAGAAAAGATTGAAAAAAAAATTGGCAAAAAAAGAATTTTGGTTACCTCAAACACTGTTAGCTCAGCAAAAGTTTTCAAAACGTATAATTTTAGAAAAACAATTCATCAATATTTTCCAATTGACGCAAATATAATTATTAATAAGTTCTTAAATAATTGGAAACCTAACATTGCAATTTTTGTCGAGTCAGAAATTTGGCCAAATATGATTTTCGAGATTAAAAAACGTAAAATACCTTTGATACTACTTAATGCACGTATAAGTAATAAGTCCTTTACAAATTGGAAAAGGATGAAGTTTATATCGAAAAATATATTTGAAATGTTTGATGTTTGTATGTCTCAAAATATAGAGACTAAAATTTACTTAAAAAAACTGGGATCTAAATATATTGTATCACCAGGCAATCTAAAATTTACCGAAGCATCGACATATGTAAATTTCAAACTCCCAAAATCTGTTAATAATTTTTTTACTGGAAATAAAATTGTATTTGGAGGTATCAGCACACATCAAACTGAGGAAGAGTTTTGCATTAAAGTATTGATGAAATTAAAGAAAAAATTTAAAAATATTGTTTTAATATTAATACCAAGACATATTAATAGGATAGATAAAATTTTAGAAAATATATTACAATATCAAATGCCAATTCATAGACACAGTGATCGTAGGGGAATAAATAAAAATACAGAGGTGTACATAGTAGATACTTTTGGAGAAACTAAAAAATTTTTAGATAAGTGTTCTGTGGTTTTTCTGGGTGGATCTTTAATACCTCATGGTGGTCAAAACCCACTAGAGGCTGCAAGATTTGGTCTAAAAATAACTCATGGACCACACATAAGAAATTTTACTGATGTATATAATTTGTTAGAAAAGATTGGTATTTCGTTCAAAATAAAATCTGAATTTGATGCTTTTGAAAAAATAGAAAACATTTTAAAATATAAATCTAAAAGAAAACAAAACGTTAAAAAATTAAAACTAATGGGTCAGAAAATTTTAAATGAGAACTATAAATATATATCCAGATACTTGTAATGCAGTTTACAAAACCTAAATTTTGGGACCAGAAAAAAAAATCAGTAATTTCATTATTATTATTTCCATTAAGTCTTATTACAATTTTTTACAATAAATTAAAATATTTTAGATCTGCCACAAAATATAAAATACCGATAGTTTGTATTGGAAATGTATACTTGGGTGGAACTGGTAAAACTCCTTTATCATTAGAAATATATAAAATTTGTAAAAAAATTGGAAAAAAACCGGCCTTTATTAAAAAATATTATAATTATTTAAATGATGAAATTGATATGTTAAAAAACTACGGAAAAGTTTTTAGTGAAAAATCAAGACATAATTGTATAAAAAGTTTAATAAAAGAAAATTTTGATTTAGCAATCCTTGATGATGGATTTCAAGATCCATCAATAAAAATGAATTACTCAATTGTATGTTTTAATGAAATTCAGTGGATTGGTAATGGGCTTGTAATTCCAGCTGGACCTTTAAGAGAAAATATGTCTGCACTTAAAAGAGCTAATTGTGTAATAATTAATGGAAGTTATAATGAGCCATATAATAATTATCTGCTAAAAAAAAATAAAAAATTAGAGATTTTTTACTACAAATATAAAATCTCTAATTATGAGAAAATTAAAAAAAAAAAATATATAGCATTTGCTGGAATAGGAAATCCTGACAATTTTTTTTCGACTTTAAAAAGATATAAAATTAACGTAATTAAGGAAATTTCATTCCCTGATCATTATAATTTTAAAGATAATACAATGAAAAATTTATTTGATGAAGCTGTACTAAACAACGTACATTTATTAACTACAGAAAAAGATTTTTACAGAATAAGTGATAAATATAAAAATATAATTGATTATACAAAAATAGAATTAGACATAGAGAATAAATTTGATTTAGAAAAATCAATTAGAAATAGCTTATGAAATTAATAAAATATTTTTTTGAATATATAATTATTAAATTATTATTTTTTATTTTTAAATTAATAGGTTATAAAATTTCTTCAAATTTAGGGGAAATAATAGGTAAAAATTTTGGCCCACTTTTCAGAAATAAGAAATTGATTTTAAAAAATTTAGAAGTCGCAAAAATTGGTGTTAATAATGAAACTCGTGAATTAATAATAAAAAAAATGTGGGGAAATTACGGTAGAATATTATCTGAATATCCGTTTATAAAAGATTTTGATAATAACAAGTTAAAAGGTTATTTAAAAATAGATGGCCAAAACATTATCGAGAGTTTAAAGAAAAAAAAAGAAAATGTAATTTTTATTTCGGGTCATTTTAACAATTTTGAGTTAATGGCAATGCATTTAGAAAATAGCGGAGTTAATGTTGCAGCTATTTACAGACCACTCAATAACTATTTTCTAAATAGGTCTATGGAATACATTAGAAAGAACTACATTTGTAAAAAACAGATAAGAAAAGGCAGATCAGGCACTAGGGAGATTGTAAAATTAATAAATGAGGGATATTCAATTGCATTAATGATTGATCAAAGAGTTTCAGAGGGAATTTTGAGTAACTTTTTTAATAAACAAGCTTTGACAACATCGATACCAGCACAATTGATTAAAAAGTATAAAATGAAAGTTGTTCCGATTTACATAGAAAGATTCAATAAATATCATTTTAATCTTATGATAAATGATCCTCTAAGTATAGATAATGATAAAACGGTTAAGGAAATTACAGATATTTTAAATTTTAAATTAGAAAATATGATTAAAAAAAATCCAGATCAATGGATTTGGACACATAATAGATGGAAAACATAGATAAAACTCATCTTTTTTGAGAAGCCTCCTTATAAGAATAGTAAGGTTCTTGTAGCTCAACATTCCAATAGACTAAATTTTCTAACTCTATTTTCTTGCCAGATATTGCACAAATAACGTGATCTCCCTTATCAATTACTTCAAATCTGTTTGGAAAATATTTTAATTTTGCTAATTTTTTTAACATTTATAGTTTATAAAGTATTTCATGAATATAGCAATAATAGGTAGTGGTGGTAGAGAACACTCAATTTGTTATAAAATAAGTAAGTCTCCCAATGTAAGAAAAATATATTGTATTCCAGGGAATCCAGGAACGGAGAATTTAGCAACAAACATAAATATAGATATCAATAATTTTAAAAAAATTTATGAAAGCATCAAAAATTTAAACATTAAATTGATTATTGTCGGACCAGAAGTACCATTGGTTAATGGGATTGTAGACTATTTTGAGAAAAAAAAAATTAAAGTATTCGGACCGAGTAAAAATGCATCAAAACTTGAGGGATCAAAAATATTTATGAAATCGTTTTGCAAAAGATTTAGTATTCCAACAGCAAATTTTCAAGAAATAAAAAGTTTGATAACTGCAAAAAGATTGCTAAGGAAATTTGGTTTGCCGCTAGTTGTTAAATCAGATGGTCTTGCTGCAGGAAAAGGTGTTACAATTTGTAATTCTAAATCACAAGCATTAAAAAATATTAAGAAAATTTTAGATGGAAAGTTTTCATCTTCATCAAAAGTATTTGTTGAAGAATATTTAGTTGGTGAAGAATTAAGTTATTTTATAATTACAGATGGAAAAAACTTTCAGTGCATAGGAACCGCACAGGATCATAAAAAAATAGGAGAAGGAGACAAAGGATTAAATACAGGAGGTATGGGTGCATACTCTCCATCTTTTTTGATAAACAGAACTTTAGAAAAAAAAATTATTAATAAAATTATTAAACCTACAATTAAAGGCATGAATAAAATTGGTTATAAATATAAGGGAATATTATATGCTGGAATAATTATAAAAAATAATGAACCTAAACTAATAGAGTTTAATATAAGATTTGGAGATCCTGAGTGTCAAGTTTTAATGATGAGAATGAAGAACGATTTAATAAAAATAATACTTTCAATTTACAATAACAAATTAAAAAATACTAAAATCAAATGGATAAAAAATCCAGGTATAACCATAGTAGCTGCTAATAAAGGTTATCCAGGAAAATATGATAATAGCTCAGAAATTAAAGGTGTAGAAAAATTTAATGGAGATAAAAATAAACAGTTATTTCACGCTGGAACAAAAATTAATAAATTTGGTAAGTTAATTGCGACCGGTGGAAGAGTTTTTAATTCAACGGTGATATCTCCAACAATAAAAAATGGTCGTAAAAAAGCGCTATATATTTTGGATGGGATAAAGTGGAATAAAAAATATTATAGAAGGGATATAGGTTTTAAAGCTTTAAAAAAATGAGAATTATTGGTGGACTTTATAAGGGGAAAGTCTTATATCAACCAAAAGATAAATTTACCAGACCGCTCAAAGATATAACTAAAGAGTCTATATTTAACCTAATTAATCATTCAAAAAAAATAAACATTAAGTTAGATAATTTAAATATTCTTGACATTTTTTCTGGTACAGGCTCTTTTGGTCTAGAATGTATTTCCAGAGGAGCCAAAAAGGTTACATTCATTGAGAAACATAAACCAATAATTAATATTTTAAAGAAAAATATCAATAATTTAAAAATAAGTGATCAATGTTCTGTAATTGAAAAAGATTGTTTTACGTTCATTAATAATATTGAAAAGTTTGATACTTATGACTTTATATTTCTAGACCCTCCTTTTAAATTTAATGAAACGAAAAATTTAATAGACTTAATAATTTATAAAAAGTTAATAAAGAAAAAAAATTTACTAACAATCCATAGACACAGAAACAGTAAAGATTATATTCATAAAAGATTAATTAGAGTGGATGAGAGAATTTATGGAAAATCCAAAATTTCCTTTTTTAAACTAATTTAATATTTTTTTTGTTTGTACTTTTATTAGCTCAACAGAAGGTTGATCAAAAGGGTTAACTTTTAATGCATTTCCTAATAAAATAGTTTCTAATACAAAAAAACAGAACAGCTCACCCATAGAACTTTCATCTTTTTTTAGAATTTCGAAAGATCTAAATGGTATTCTTTTTAATTTAAAAATTTTTTGCGTTGCAATTTTTTGTGCACTTTTAATTTTGCTCAAACTTTTTGATCTTAAATATTTTTTTTGATTTAAAACAAATTTACCAGATAAAGTATCAGAAAATTTATCGTGGGTTTCAAAAAAGGTAAAAAAATTTTTTTTTGGCCCATCTAAATATAATTGTAGTAGACTATGATTGTCTTTTGGCATTGTTGAAACTATTGGAAATAAACCCTTATGTTTTTTACCAAGTGACTCTGCAATTAGTTGCTGGTACCATTTAAATAAATTATCTGCAGTTTCGTCGTAGTTTAGAATAACAGAATTATTATAACCCCTCTTGATCAGCTGTACTGTATAATCTACATTTAATACTAAGTTTTTTAGGAAGTTTTTATTTTTGATTAAGTCGTCAAATCTTTTAAACTTCATGGGATTTAGGCCCATTAGCTCGGCAGGCAACATGCCTACCTCTGATAATATAGAATATCGACCTCCAATGTAATTCCTATGCTCAAAAACCTCATCTTTTAATTTATTTGCAAGTATCTTTAAATAACTATCTTTTTTTTCCGTAATAAAAATATTTTTTTTAGCAAGTTTATATTTTTGCAATACATGAAAATTACTTATTGTTTCTAATGTATCTCCAGATTTTGATATTATAATATTTAATCCTTTTTTCTTTAAATTTAATTGAGAGTTTAAATTATTTATGAAAGTAAACTTTTTTTTTATTTTTTTATTTAAAAATTGGTATATTGCCTCTGATCCTAAAATAGAGCCACCCATTCCTAATAGATTATAATTTTGAAATTTTTTTAATTTTTTTATATCTTTTGTTTTATAACTGTATTTATATTTTTTTGAAAAACTCTTTAGTACTGGATATTTATCTGTAAATTTATCGATCTCAATTTTTTTTAACTTTTTATTAATTAGATTTTGTTTTTTTTCATTCTTAAAATTAATAAATTTTAAATTTCTAGATAGCATTTAATTATTAATTTTTTCAAGTATGTTTTCTTCTAATGTATTTGAATTTTGCTTATCTAAATTTGACTTATTATTTTTAGTATTTGATACTTTTAGCTTGTTTTTCAATTTTTGATTATTCTCATTATCTACTTTATTTATTGAATCCTTTGGCATCGGCAATTCATTAAAATCGGGGGGCATAGATAGAGGATTTTTTTTTTCTACTAAAAATTCATCACTGTTATCAGACCTTGCTTTCCCTCCAAGTGCATCCTTTGTTCCCTGACAGGAAATTAGGCTCAAAAAAGTAAGAATAATTATTAAAAATCTCAACACATTCATTGTTTTTTTTTATAATCGAAAACTTCAACAAATATAAGGCAAAAAATCCCGATTGATATAAAAATATCAGCAACATTAAAAATAAACCAATGGTATTCGTTATAATTAATATCGATAAAATCTGGCACTGCTGAGTAATAAAACCTATCGAATAGATTTCCTGAAGATCCTCCTAAAATAACAACAAATATCAATCTTTTAATATTATTTGATTTGTATATTAAAAATAAAATTAATAAATTTATTAAAGTAATTAATAAAGTGGTAGTATTATAAATATAATAATTTTCTGATGAAAAAAGACCAAAACCTACACCACTGTTCCATATAAGTACAAAATTAATAAAATTGTTTATATAAATCGAATTATATTCGGATTTGTCTAAAATATTTATGATAGAAATTTTAGTTATTCTATCAAGAAAAAATATAAATAAGAATATTGTGATATAGAAGAATGTTTTTTTGGAAAAGAATTTAGACATTAATTATTAAAAATTACCCATGTCTTTCACATTTATTTTCTCTGATTTTCCAGCATACGGGACATTTTTTGCCCTGAGCTTTATTTGTGACCGCTTTAAATTCAAACTCTTGTGTATTTTCAATAAAAATATTAACTTTAGATGTAATCAATAACTCTTCAAAATTGAAATTTTTAAATTTATTAAATAGCTCTTTATTTAAACTTAGATTAATTTCAGCTTCTAAACTTGACCCAATGACTTTCTCAGATCTCTTCTTTTCTATACTTATGTTACAATTATCCCTGATTTTAATCAATTCAACCCATTTTTGATTTAGTTTTTGGTTTTTCCATTCAGATGGAATGTTTGGAAATTTTTCTAAATGAATACTCTGTTTTTTATTTCCAATAATTTTATAAATTTCCTCCGTTGTGAATGTTAAGATTGGTGCGAACCACTTTAACAAAATTTCTAATAAAATATTTAGTAGTTGAATACATGCAAGTCTTTTTTTCGAATCTATTACATCGCAATAAAGTGTATCCTTCCTTATATCAAAATAAAATGCAGATAAATCTACTGTACAAAAATTTAGTAGTTCTTTATATAAATTATGAAAAGAATAATTGTTGAAATATTCAAGAAATTTTTTATTTAGATTGTAAATTTTATTTAACATATATTGTTCTAATTCCGGAAAATCCTCAACTTTTAATTTTTCAAAATTTACCTCTTTGGATTGATCTTTTAGATTACCAAGTATAAATCTGAAAGTATTTCTAATTTTTCTATATGCTTCAGCATGTTGTTCCAATATTACGTAATCTATTCTTAGATCTTCTGCATAATTTGAGGAAGCAACCCATATCCTTAATATATCTGCTCCATATTTTTTAAGCACATCCTCTGGTAAAATTGTATTTCCTGATGATTTTGACATTTTAAGACCTTTTCCATCTACAACGAAACCATGAGATAATATACTTTCAAAAGGTGCAGTTCCTCTAGTTCCGCAAGACTCTAACAATGAAGAGTGAAACCATCCTCTATGTTGATCAGATCCCTCCAAATACATAGAAGCAGGCCATTTTAAATCATCTCTTTTTTCTAGAACAAAAGAATGAGTCGATCCACTATCAAACCAAACTTCTACGATGTCACTTAGTTTTTCAAAGTCCTCTGAATTATATTTATCTCCAAGAAATCTTTGAGGACTATCGGAAAACCAACAGTCAGAACCCTCTTTTTCGTAAATTTTAGCAATATTTTCAAATATCTCCTCATCAACTAAAACTTTTCTATTTTTTTTCGAAATAAAGATTGGAAGTGGAACGCCCCAAACTCTTTGTCTAGAAACACACCAATCTGGGCGTGTTTCTATCATCGATTTTATCCTTTCCTTTCCTTTCGAGGGATAAAAAATTGTTTTATCTAAAGCTTTTAAAGCCTTAGACCTCAAGCCATGACTTTCCATAGAAATAAACCATTGCTTCGTTGCTCTGTGCACCAAAGGTGCTTTGGATCTCCAAGAGTGAGGATAGGAATGGTTAAGTTTACCGTTATTTAATAGTTTTTTAAGATCTTTTAGTTTCTCTATGATAATTGGATTAGCTTTAAAAATATGGTTTCCTTCAAAAATAGGTATATGTTTTGTATATCTTCCATCGTCATCTACTGTTTCTAAAGCCTTAATATTATTATTAAGACATAAATTGAAATCATCTGGACCATGACTTGGTGCGCAATGGACTACGCCAGTTCCTTGCTCTACAGTAACAAATCTTGCAGGTAACATTGGAACATCATAGTTATAACCAATATCAAAAAAAGGGTGACTACAAATTGTTTTTTTAAAATCTTTTCCAATAAATTCATTAATTATATCGTAGCTTTTGATTTCGCAATCTTTTATAAAAGACTCTAGTAGTTCTTTTGCAACTACAACTGATCTATTTTGAAAATCGTTATTATCCTTAATATTTATTTTTAGATATTTTAGGTTTTCATTGTAAGCTAAGGCTTTATTTGCTGGTATTGTCCATGGTGTAGTTGTCCATATAACTATTTCGGAGTCTTTTAAAAATTCTTTCTCTGACTTTTTGACTTTAAACGAAACATAAATTGTGTCTGATACATGATCCATATATTCAACTTCTGCATCAGATAAAGCAGTTTTTTCAACTGTAGACCATAATACAGGTTTGTACCCCATATAAAGACTTCCTTGTTTTAAAAATTTTCCTAGCTCTCTTACAATTTGAGCTTCAGCATCAAAACTCATTGTGGAATAATAATTTTCCCAATCTCCTACTACACCCAATCTTTTAAATTGTTCTTTATGTATTAAAATCCATTTATTTGCAAACTCTCTACACTCTTTTCTAAATTCTACGACTGGAATATCATTCTTATTTTTTTTATTTTTTTTATAACGTTCCTCAATTTTCCATTCAATAGGTAATCCATGACAATCCCATCCAGGAACATATACTGAGTCCTTTCCACTCATTTGATGGAATTTTATTATTATATCTTTCAAAATTTTGTTCAAAGCTGTACCCATGTGAATATTACCGTTTGCATATGGAGGTCCATCATGTAAGACAAATTTTTCCTTACCTAAACTGCTTTCTCTTAATTTTTTATACAGATTTATTTTCTCCCAATATTTTATTAATTCAGGCTCTTTTACAGGTAGATTTGCCTTCATTGAAAAAGTGGTTTTAGGTAAATTAATCTCTTGCTTGTTCATTTAAGTATCTTTTTACTTTTTAAAATATCTTTTTCGATTTGTTTTTTTAATTGATTTATATTTTTAAATTTCTTTTCTCCTCTAATAAACTGAATAAACTCTACTTTCAATTTTTTAGAATAAATATTTTTTGAGAAATTAAATATGTTTACCTCTAGAAGTATCTTATTCTGGTTAAAAGTGGGTCTAAATCCAAGATTTGCTATCCCTTTATATATTTTATTTGATCCATAAATTTTGACTTTAACACAATAAACTCCTGGTTTTGCAACCACATAATCCTTTATGTCTATATTGCATGTAGGAAAACCAATTTTTCTTCCAAGTTTACGCCCAGTCTCAACATTTCCTATAATAGTCCAGTTTCTATTCAAAAATATATTAGCTTTTTTTATATTTCCTATTTCAAGGTAGTGTCTAATTAGAGAAGAGGAGACAATTTTAGTTTTTTTCTTTAGTGGAATTGGATTTATTATTTTATAGTTGAATTTCTTTTCTGATTTACGCAAAGATAAAACATTACCCTCTCTTTTGTTTCCAAATCTAAAATTATTACTTACGAATATATAACTTGGTCTAATTTTTTTATACAATATATTTTTAACAAAATTGTAATGTTTAATTCTAGAAAATTTTTTGTCGAATTTCTTATTAACAATAAAATCAACTTTAAGCTTTTTCAAAAAATGTATTTTTTGCTCAAAATTTGAAATTCTATAATTTTTAAAATTAGGATTAAAAAACATTTTAGGTATTGGATCAAATGTAATTACACCTATTTTTAAATTAATTTTTTTTTTATATTGTTCTGCAATTTTGAAAAGTTTTTGATGACCTATATGTAATCCATCAAAATTTCCAATTAACAAAATTGATCTATAATATTTTTTTGCAATATTAAAGTTATTATAAATCTTAATTTTTTTTACCATTTTAAATTTGACTGAATATAATTAAAATTTACTTTATATTTTTTTGAAATCAAATCTAGATTTTTATTAATTTCATCTTTATGTATACCTCCTGAGATCAATAATGATTCAAAATTATTATTATTTGCGCCTTTAATATCTGTATTAAGATTATCACCAACACACAAAATTTTTTTATTGTTTAAATCAGCAGAAAGCTCGTATACTAATGGATGTGGTTTTCCAAAATAATCTACGCTCCCCCCAACATCCTCAAAAATTTTCGCTACAGATCCAGCACAAAATTCTCTTACGTTTCCCCTATCAACAATTAAATCTGGATTAGTGCAAATCATCTTTTTGTTTATGCTATTTTTTAATAATTCATTATAATAGTTTAAATCATCTACGTATTTTTCGAACAATCCTGTGCATAATAAAAATTCACTTGTATTTATACTTTCAACTTTATTTTCTTTAAAAGAAAAAAATAAATCATAATCTTTTGGTGGCCCAATGTGAAAAAATTTTGATTTATTATAATTTTTTTCTAAATATTTGAGAGCGGCTTCACCAGAGGTATATACTTTTTTGCAGTGCTCATCCGCTAAACCCATTTTTTTTAGAAATTTTATTACAGTTGCGTTAGGTCTTGGTGCATTTGTTAAAAGTACGAATTCTTTGTTTAGTCTTTTTAATTGATCTAAAGTATTTATTGCTTCTAAATTTAGATCAATGCCATTGTGAATAACTCCCCAAATATCTATGAAGAACAGATCAAAATTTGATGCAATCGAACTAAAACCTTTATGGTTTAAATTTAAAGTCATATTTCAGATATAACTCAAAAATATCAATATTTCTTGAGTTTTTTAACGATTATATATTTTTGTAAGTATCTTGAAATAATAGAATTCTGTATCTATATCTCTTTGTATTTAAAGGAGATAATATGAAATTTAAACCTTTGCACGATAGAGTGCTAATTGAAGTTTTAGATGGCAGTGAGAAAACTGCCGGCGGAATAATAATACCCGACACTGCACAAGAAAAGCCACAAGAAGGAAAAGTTATAGCTGTAGGTGGTGGAGCAAAAACTGAGGACGGAAAAATAATTCCAATGGATGTAAAAGTTGGAGATAAAGTGCTGTTTGGAAAGTGGTCAGGGACAGAAGTAAAAATAGACGGAAAAGAATATAGCATAATGAAAGAATCTGACATTATGGGTATTTCGTCAGGTAAATAATTAAATAAAGGAGAATACAATGTCTAAAATAGTTAAGTTCGATTCAGAAGCTCGATCTTCAATGCTAAAGGGAGTGGATATACTTGCTAATACAGTGAAAACTACACTTGGTCCTAAAGGAAGAAATGTAGTTATAGATAAATCATATGGTGCACCAAGAACTACAAAAGATGGAGTTACTGTAGCAAAAGAGATAGACTTAGAGGATAAGTTTGAGAATATGGGCGCTCAGATGGTTAAAGAAGTGGCTAGCAAAACGAATGATGAGGCAGGAGATGGAACGACAACTGCAACAATTCTTGCACAAGCGATTGTTAAAGAAGGTTGCAAATATGTTACTGCTGGAATGAATCCTATGGATGTAAAAAGAGGTATCGATGCAGCTGTAGATCAAGTTAAAGAA
>MDTG01230599.1_pt1 | contig 16959 bp, 18 predicted proteins | sample 811421 | NCBI WGS metagenome assembly MDTG01 (sample SAMN05326645, study PRJNA326480) | marine metagenome | isolation source: seawater | place: Pacific Ocean: South East | collected 2011
GATCTAAAAATAAAAAAGTTTATGCTCTTATTGGTGATGGATCAGTACCAATGAACGTTCAAGAATTAGAAACTATAAAAAATTATGATATAAATTCAATTATCATTGTTTTAAATAATCAAGGTTATGGATTAATTAAACAAACTCAAGAAACATGGTTAAAATCTATTTATGCAGGAACAGATAAAAGTAGCGGCTTGAGTCTTCCGAATAATATAAAAGTGGCATCCTCATATGGAATCAGAAGTTTTGTTCTAAAAAATAATAATGATATCAAAAAAAATCTTAAAAGAATTTTAAATTTAAAAGGTCCAATTTTAGTTGATGTAATGATAGATCCAAAATCTAGAGTTAAACCAAAAATAGAATTTGGCAAGCCTTTGCATGATATGTATCCATATATAAGCAGATCTCGATTAACTAAAATTATGAAAAAATAATGTCACATTTTGATTACGGGTATTTTTCTCATAGCAAGAACAAAGATAAAAAAAATTTATCAAAAAATAAAAGAAAAAATTTAATGAAAAAAAGAACTATAATTAACAGAATTCTTGCTAATGATTTTGATAAAAAGTTCTATGATGGTGAAAGAATAAATGGATATGGTGGTTATAAATATGATCAAAGATGGAAAATTTTTTTAAAAAAAATTATTAAAAGATATAATTTAACGAATAAATCTAAAGTTCTTGATCTTGGTGCTAAAAAAGGTTTTTTTATTAAAGATTTAATTGACATGGTTCCTGGAATCAAAGTTTATGGTATTGAAGATCATAAGTACCCAATAAGTAAAGCATTAAAATCAGTGAAAAATAAAATAAGATATGTGCCTACATATTATGATATTGAATTTAAGAGAAATTATTTTGATTTTGTTCATGCCCATAATTCAATTTATAGGTACAGCTTAAGAGATATGATAAAAATTATAAAAAAAATAAGCTATATCTCTAAAAATTCACATATAACAATACCAACTTATTATAGCGAGAAGGAAAGAAGCAAATTTTTAGATTGGTCGCTTTTGGGTGGAGTTATTTTAAAAGAAAAAGAGTGGATACAAATGTTTAAGTTTCTCAAATACAATGGAGATTACTATTTCTCTGGTCCAAAAAGTTATGGTTTATAAAATAAATGTATTTTAGAGCGGCAGTACTTGAAAAAAAAAATACTGTAAAAATTAAAAAATTAAAAAAACCGACATATCTTCATAAAGGGCAAATTTTAGTTAAAATTCTTTTTAGTTCAATTTGTCATACACAATTGCAAGAAATTGAAATTCAAAGAGGTAAAGATAATTTTTTACCACATTGCTTAGGTCATGAAGGTGTTGGAGTCATTGAAAAAACTTATAAAAATTGTAAAAAATTTAAAGTTGGTGAAAATGTATGTTTGAGCTGGGTAAAGTCAGGTCCTACAATTTCCAATGGAAATATTTATCAAGATTCTAAAGGTAATAAAATTAATTCAGGTCCAGTTCATACACTCAATGAATTTGCAGTTATTGATCAAAGCAGAATTTATAAACTCACTGAAAAAAAGAATTTAAAAAATAAAGTATTGCTAGGCTGTGCAATGCCAACAACATTTAATATTTTTTTGGAGAATAAAATTAAAAAAGATATGACTATTTGTGTTTTGGGAGGGGGAGGATTAGGTTTGAGTTTTATATTAATTGCAAAATCGTTAGGTTGTAAAAAAATTTCTTTATTAGACAAAAATCAAAGAAAACTTATTTATTTAAAAAAGAAATTCAAAATTAATATTTTTAAATCTATAGATGAAATAAAAAAAAATAGTTTTGATATAGTTGTTGAATGCACTGGAAATATAAATATTTTTGAAAAGTCTTTGAATTTGGTTAAAAAATTTGGAGGAAAAATGATAGTTGTGGGCAATTATAAAAAAAAATTATCATCAAAATTAAACCCATGGCACATTATTGAGGGAAAAACACTAAAGGGAGCATGGAATTCTGAAATAAATTTTAAAAACAAGTTTTTAAAACTTGAAAGTCTTTTCAAGAAATTAAAGACAAATTTTTATTTTTCTAATAAGATTTATAAAATTACTGAAATTAATAAAGCAGTAACTGACTTTAAAAAAGGAAAAGTAATAAGACCTTTAATAAAGATGTAATGAGACAAAAAGAAAATATATTAATAAATGGCTGTTCAAGAGGTTTGGGTTATGATTTTTATCAATATTTAAAATTTAAATATAATGTTTATGGTTTAAGTAGCGTTAAGAACAATAATAAAAATATATTTTATTATAATCCATTGGAAAATATAGAACTAGACAATATTGTAAAAAAAAAAATTAAGAAATTAAGAATTAATCATGTGATACACTGTTCTGGTGGTGGTTTCAAAAAACATGACAAGCTTTTAGAAATAAAAAGTCTTGTGGAATTATTTAATGTAAATTTTTATTCAGTCTATGAGGTTAATAAAACTTTAATCACAAATAAACCAAAAAATAGAAAATTAAACATTGTCATGATAGGTTCAATTGCAGCACTTGAAAATAAAGCATCAATTGGATATTCTGCTGCTAAGTCTGTACTTTTTAATTATAATAAGAATTTATCAATTAATTTTGCTAATGAGAAAGTAATTTCAAAATTAATTATACCAGGATCTTTTCTTTCAACAAATGGATCCATGAATAGATTAAAGAAAAAAAATCTTAAGATTTATACAAAAGTAAAAAAATTAATGCCAAATGAAATAATGCAAAAATCTAGTGAAATAATTAAATTTTCAGAATTTTTATTAAAGAGAGAGTCAGATTTACTAAATGGAACTTATGTATCGTTGTCAAATTTAGAGTCAAAATCTATATTTCTTTAATTTTTCAAATAATATGAATTATATAAAATTTTTAATATATTTTTTATTTTCTAAAATAATTTTATTATCAATATATGTTTCAAGACTAAAAAAAATAAATTTATTGTACACAAGCCATTTTGGATTTGGTGATTACCTTTTTTTTTGTGTTGAGATAAGGGAAAAGTTAGATTCAAAAACAAAAATATTTTGTTTTAGTAAGCTACAAAACGAAATTGCAAGTTTTTTCTTTGACAAAAAATATATAGTAAACTCTTACTTTTTAATGCCTAAATTTATGAGTGAAAGCCGTATAGGTTACCAGCTTTTATCAAAAAATATTAATTTTAAACCAACAAATTTAAAAAGAATTGCTCCTGATAATTCATTAGTTCCAATTTCAGATTGTTATTATGGAACAGTAAACTCAATAGAATTTATCAAAAAAAAAATCGACTCATTTACTATTTCAAGTGGGATTATTAAAATATTCAAAAAACCAACATTGTGCCTTTTTATCAAAAATTTTTCAAAATATAAAAATAATCATTTAAATTTTCAAGTAAGGCAAACAAGAAATCTTAATGAAATAAATTATTTACTTAACTTTTTAGATAATCAAAATATTAATATTCTAATTTTAGGAACAAAAAAAGATCATTTTATTCAGCTATTACAGAAAGATATTAAAAAAGAAAAATTTAAAAATGTTTATTTTTTTAAAGATTTATCTAAAAATTTTTCAATAGCTGATCAAGCATTTTCTGCATATAAAGCAATAGGATATGTTGGATCGGCCACAGGAACAATGGGTTTTTTTGGTCTACTAAATAAAAAAGTTATTTTAGTGAATGCCGTTTCGTATTATGCAGATAAATATTGGAGTAACTTCACTTTTCTGTATAAGAAAATTTTTAATAAAAAGACAAAATCTACGGAAGTTTTTACTTGGAAAAAAAATTATGATCCAATTGATAATAAAATCATAGAAAATAGTTATGAAGAAATAAAAGATTCAATAGAAAAAAAAATATTTAATAATGAGATTTAATTTGAAAAAAAACCTAAATTTTTTTAGATTATAAATTAATTTTTTTTTCGAAGAAAAAATATTTTTTCATATACAAACAAGGATGGAAAAAATTTAGATAGAATTTTTTCCAAATGATAAAAGAAAAAATTTTTTTTTCTTTCTGCAATATAATCATAAGATTCTATAACAAAATTTGATGGAGTATTTTTTAATACAAAATTATTAATTGACACATAATTTGGAATCCATCTATGCCTATCTAAAATTTTATCACTACTGAAAATATATTTACCACTTAGCACTCCTTTGAATAAATAGTTAAATCTAAATTTATAGTAACCCATATTTGGTAAAGCAATTATAACTAACTTGGTTACTTTAGAAAATAATTCATTATAAACATTGTGTATGTTTTCTATATGTTCCAATACATCTAAAGCCACTATTCCATCAAAAGTCTCTAAATTTTCAGGCAATCCTTGTTCAAGATTGTGATTGATAAAATCTGTATCTTTTGATTTTTCACTTATAAAATCTAAACCTTTATAATCAAAATTGCCTTTTAAGTATTCTTTTAGAATCATATTTCTACATCCTAGATCTAATATTTTATCCCCATTGAGGTTACCTAGTTTTTTTGCTACAAACTCAGCTCTATTTAATGATATTTTCATCTCTAAAAAATTTTTTATTTATACATACTTTAGTTTTTAAGAGATATTCCATTTTGAGAATAATGCAAATTATTGAGATAAAAAAGTTATCTTTAAATGGTTCAATTTTAGATGTTGGTTCAAAAAAATCTATATCAAATGTTACGAATTATCTAAATTCTAAAGAAAAAATTAATTATGCAAATAATCATTCAAATAATGAAAATGATATTAAAATTGACCTTGAGGAAATAAATGAATTAAAGAGTGCTAAATTTGATAATGTTTTACTATTTAATGTTCTTGAACATATATATAATTATAAAAATTGTTTAAAAAATTGTTATTTAATTTTAAAAAATGATGGCAATTTTTATGGTTCTACTCCATTTATCTTTCCTATTCATGGATCTCCAAATGATTACTTTAGATATACCGAGCAAAGTATTCTAAAATCTTTAAGTCAAGTTGGGTTTAATAATATAGAGATAAAAACAGTATCTGGGGGTATATTTATTTGTTTTTTTAGTTCTATTTCACTTATAACTGACAAAATACCACTTTTAAGTAATTTTCTATTATTTTTTTGTCAAATATTAGATTTTGTCATTTCGTTATTTTCAAAAAATAAGAAACTTATATTCCCTCTAGGTTATTTTTTTCGAGGAAGAAAATGAATTTTTTGCAAGTATTTAAATTTTTTATTAAAGAAATAGATCTTAAAACATGGTTTAAGGTAACTATAAATTTTATATTTCACTTTTCAATAATAGTCTCAGAAATTTTATTTTTTAGTACATTTTTTATAATCTTAAATAAAAAAACAGATTCAGACTTTGTAAATAAATTTTTTGAAAAATTAGAAATTTATTTTTTTAGATTCTTTGAAACTTTTAGTCTTACTGAAATCTATATTATTATGTTAATTTTTTTTTTATTAATTAAAAATATTTTAATCATATCTCACAATATTTATTATAATAGTTTTATTTTTAATTTATCTGTTAAAAAATCCTCGCAAATTTTGAAATCTTATATGAATAAAAGTTTTGAAGATTTTCAAAAAAAAGAAGTATCTATTTATATAAAACAATTAGTAATAGATGTTGAAAATGTTTTTGTAGGAATTTTTGGATTGATAGTAACTTTCATTAGTGAATTGATATATGTTGTGGTCTTAATATTTTTTATATCAAATTTAGTTGAGTTAAATCCAACTTACGAAGTATACATCGCATTTTCACTAATGATTTTTATTTTGTATGTTTTGTATATATTTGCAAAAAAATATGGTGAACTTAGAGGATCTACCGAGATCATAGTATTTAAAACTTTAAATGATACTTTAAATATTTTTAAAGAAATCAAACTTTTTGGAAACTCAAAAGATTTTGTAAATAGATATCACAAGTTTTTAGATAAATATTTCAAAACTAGAATTGCTTCTGGATTGATCCATTTATCACCAAAATTTATGTTTGAATTTTTTTTAATTATTTTTTTCTTCATTATTTTTAAAAACGAGAGTTCGGAATTAACTATAAGTGAATTTGTAGTAAAATATTCAGTTTTTGCGCTAGCACTACTGAGATTAGTCCCATCATTTGCAAAATTATCCTCATATTTTAGTCTTATTCTCTATAATTTAAAATCTATTGACTTTATCAAAGATGATTTAAAAAAAAAAATTAAACCAAATTTAACAAAGTCTCTTAAAAATATTAAAGTCAACAATATCCAGTTATCAAATATATGTTTAAATTATTTAGATAAAAAAAAGTCAAAAATTTCCTCAAAATTTAAAGATTTGAATTTAAATTTTAAAAAAAATAATATTTATGGAATTTATGGCGAAAGTGGATCTGGAAAAACTTCAATTTTAAATTTAGTTTCTGGTTTTATTAAACCTAGCAAAGGACAAATCTATTTTAATAAAAAAGAATATAATTTTAATGATTTAACAAAAAGATTTAATATTGGATATTCAACTCAAACACCTACTATTATAGATGAAAATGTAATAATAAATGTGACACTAAAATATGACAATGACAAAATAATTATTAAAAAATTAAAAAATTATTTAAAAATATTTAACTTAAGTAAATTTTTAAATAATAAGTATTTTGAAAATACTAGCATTTCATCAATAAAAAATATGTCTGGAGGGGAAAAGCAAAGAATTGGGATTATTAGAGCACTAATACATAATCCCGATTTAATATTATTTGATGAACCCACATCATCTTTGGATAAGGAAAATGAAAAAAAAGTTTTTGAATATTTGAGATCAATTAAAAAAAATAAGATAATTATTGTTACATCTCATAAGTTAGAGCAAAAAAAATATTTTGATAAAGTAATTAATTTATAAGAGATTAGAAACTCTTGTATATTTGGGTTTATCAATTAATTTTTATTAAAAAAAATGTTCAAAAACATAAATTAATGGTTTTTTTTAGTTTATTTTGATTTAAGAAGAAATAATGAAAGTAGTAATTTTAGCTGGTGGAAAAGGAACTCGATTACAAGAAGAAACTTCTATTAAACCAAAACCTTTAATTGAAATTGGGTCTAAACCATTAATTTGGCACATAATGAAATTATATTCAAAATATGGATTAAATGATTTTGTGATTTGCTGTGGACATAAGGGTTATATGATAAAAGAATACTTTAAAAATTTTTCTATTCACAACTCTGATTTAACAATTGATGTAAAAAAAAATAAAATTAAAGTTCATAAAAATAATAATGAAGATTGGAAAATTACACTAGTAGATACTGGTGAAGAAACACAAACTGGTGGAAGAATTTTAAAAATTAAAGATTTTGTTGGAGACACATTTTTACTTACTTATGGTGATGGTTTATCAAATATCAATATAAGTAAATTGATAAATTTTCACAAAAAACAAAAAAAATTAGCAACTATAAGTATTGTTCAGCCACTAGGAAGATTTGGTGCAGTGAAAATTAATTCTAAAAATAACTTAATTAAAAATTTTTCAGAAAAATTGAAAGGTGATGGTGGTTGGATTAATGGAGGTTTTTTTGTTTTAAGCAAAAAAATTTTTAAATATATAAAAAATGATAGTACCATGTGGGAAAAAGAACCACTTGAAAATTTAGCAAAAGATAATGAATTAAATGGCTATAAACATAAAGATTTTTGGTTTCCTTGCGATACTCTTAGAGATAAAATTAATTTAGAAAATTTATGGAATGCTGATAAAGCTCCGTGGAAAGTTTGGAAATAAAAAAAACTTTTTAATCAGATGTCAAAAATTTTAATAGATGATTTAGACTATATATATCGAAATAATAATGCTAATAAATTTTTAAATAATAAAAAAATTCTTATAACAGGTGCGTCTGGATTTTTAGGAACTTATTTATCAAATTATTTTTTATATAATTTTAAAAAACTAAAATTAAAAAAAATTTTTTTAAGTGATATTAACGTATCTTCAATTAAAAAAAATCTTATATTAAAAAAATCTATTAAAAATTTTTCAATTTTAAAATCTAATGTTACAGACAAGAAATCAAGTATTTTTAATATAAAAGAAGTTGACATAATTATACATGCGGCAACAATTGCTTCACCTACTTTTTACAGAAAATATCCTTTAGAAACTGCAGAAGCAAATGTTGATGGTTTAAAAAATTTATTAAATTTTTCAATTAAAAAAAAGGTAAAAAGAATACTTTTTTTTTCTTCAAGTGAAATATATGGAAATCCAAATGGTAAAAATATTCCAACAAAAGAGACATATAACGGAAATGTATCAAGTATTGGACCAAGAGCATGTTATGACGAGTCTAAGAGATTTGGTGAGACGCTTTGCTATATATATAATCAGATTCATAAATTGCCAATTAGGATTGTTAGACCTTTTAATAACTACGGACCCTATTTAAGTATCAAAGACAAAAGATTACCTTCGGATTTATTAAAAAAAGTTTTAAATGATGAGAATATTTTAATTCATTCTGATGGAAAACCCAAAAGAACATTTTGTTATGTTGCAGATGCAATTTGTGGCTATTTAAATGCCATTAGATATGAAAAATTTGATGTATTTAACATTGGAAATGAAGATGAAGAAATTTCAGTAATGAAATTTGCTACGACTTTTAAAAATATTGCAAAAAAAAAATTTAATTATAAGGGGAAAATTATATACAAAAAAAGTAAAGATAAAAAATACCTAAGTGATAATCCTCAAAGAAGAAAGCCTTGTTTGAAAAAATCAAAAAAACTATTAAAATATAAACCCACTATAGGAATAAAAGAAGGTATTACAAAATATCTTCTTTTTTATAAAAACTAATGATTTATGTAGTAGGATTAGGTTTTGTTGGATTAACAACTGCTGTTGGATTGTCATATAAAGGTAATAAAATTATTGGAGTTGATAGCAATAATAAAATTGTAGAGGATTTATCTAATAATAAAATTCATTTTCATGAACCTTACCTAGCGCATTACTTAAAAAAAGTAATAAGTAAAAAATTATTAACAATTAAAAATAAAATTGATTTAGAAAACAAAGATAATTATTTTTTCGTCTGTGTTGGAACACCTGGTAAAAGTAACGGGGCGGTAAATTTAAATATTATTGAAAATGTTATTAAAAATATAGTTAAAATAATTAGAGATAAAAATTTAAAGTCTAAAAATTTTATAATAATTAAATCTACAGTTGTACCAGGCACAATAGAAATGTTTGAAAAAAAATTTAATAAAATCAAAAATTTATACTTTGTGTCTAATCCTGAATTTTTAAGAGAAGGTATTGCTTGGAAAGATTTTATTTTTCCAGATAAAATTGTTATAGGGTCTAAAAATAAATATTCTCAAAATAAAACTAGTAAAATATATAATAAATTTAATTCAAAATTTTTTTTATTATCAAGCAAGGGTTCAGAATTTTTGAAGTATTTATCAAACACAGCTTTAGCCAATATGATAAGTTTTTCTAATGAAATGTTAATGGTAGCTGAAAAAAATAATATTTTAGAAATAAAAAAAATTTTTAAAGCCTTTCATGTTGATGGAAGATGGTCAGGAGATCCAGCCGGTATGGCAAAATATTTTTATCCAGGTCTTGGTTTTGGAGGTTACTGTTTACCTAAAGACCTTAACGCTTTAATACAATTTTCAAAAAATAAAAAAATAAAAACCAAAATATTAGAGTCAATTAATTTAACAAATCAAAATATTTTTAAATATCAATTAAAAAAAATTTTAAATAATATTAAAAAAGACTCAAAAGTTTATTTATTGGGTATGTCATTTAAACCTTTTTCAGATGATTTGAGAGAATCTGTTAGCTTAAAGTTTGCTAAAAAACTTGATAATTTAAAATATAAAAATTTGATAGTATGTGATCCAATTTGTAAAAAACAATTAAAGGGTCAATTTAAAAATGTTAAAAAAATTATTTCAAATCCTAAAGTTGAAAAAGATTCAATTTATATTTTGCTCACTGCTTGGCCAGAGTACTTAAAATTTATAAAAAAAAACAACCATTTAAAAATATTTGATTTAAGATATACATTTTAAATGTATTTCTTAGATTTAAACTTTACTTATTGTTGAATATACATGATAAAAATAAAAAAAAAAAATCATTGCCGATTGTGTGCAAGTGATAAATTGGTAATTAGTATTGATCTTGGTCATTCACCTTTAGCAAATCAATTCTCAAAATCATCAAAAAAAAACAAAACATATCCCTTAAAAGTAAATAGATGTAGAAATTGCAATCATCTTCAATTATCTCATGTTGTTAATCCTAAAATACTTTTTTCAAAATATTTATTTGTATCAGGTACATCAAACACTAATCTTAATCATTTCAAAGAATATGCTAAAGAATGTGCTTCTAGATTTTTAGTAAAAAAATCTAAAATTTTAGATATAGCTTCAAATGATGGTTCTTTTTTAAAATTTTTTGATAAAAAAAATATAAGAGTTGGTATTGATCCTGCAAAAAATATTATATCAAATATAAAATCATCTAAATATTATCTTGAAAATCATTTTTTTAATTTTAATGAGTCTAAAAGATTAAAAAAAAAATACGGTAAATTTGACCTAGTTACTGCCAACAATATTTGTGCGCATGTAGATGATTTGTCAAATTTTGTTAGAGGTGTAAAGAATCTTCTTACAAGTAATGGTGTTTTTGTATTTGAGGTTGGGTATTTTCATGAAGTCTATAAAAATAAAACATTTGATACTATATATCATGAGCATTTAGACTATCATCTTTTTGTACCTTTAATAAATTTTTTTGCAAAATTTAATCTCGAAATATTTGATGTAAAAAATATTTTTATACAAGGTGGATCTATAAGGGTTTATGTAGGCCATAAAAATCATAGAAAAATTATTAAAGAAAATATTAACAAAGTTATAAAAAATGAAAATAAAATAAATTATTCAGCACAAAAAATATTTTTTGATTATCAAAATTTTATAGAAAAAAAAAAAAGACGAATTAATAAATAAAATAAATTTTTTAAAAAATAAAGATTTAAAAATTGCAGGTTATGGAGCATCTGCAAAATCAACTACATTTCTTAACTTTTTTAATATAGATAATACAAAAATTGATTTTATTGCTGATTTAAATGAAATGAAGCAATATAAATTATCACCCGGAAGTAATATTAAGATTTTACCACCATCTGAAATTTATAGACAAAATATTAATTATATAATTATTTTGTCATGGAATTTTTCAAAAGAAATAATTCGTCAAAATATTAGATTTATTAAAAACGGAGGAAAATTTATAATTCCATTTCCAAAAATAATTACTGTAGATACTAAAAATTATAAAAAGATTATAAAAGAATGAATTTAAAATCACAATCTGTAGCTGTTGTAATACTTAGCTGGAATGATTGGAAAAATACAATTGAATGTCTTAATTCCGTTTTTAATAACAGTTTCCCAAAATTTGACATTATTTTGATAGATAATAATTCAGAGAAATTTCATTATGATAAAATACTCAATTGGTGTTTAAAAAAAAAGATAACTGTAAATTTTATTAAAAATAAAAAAAAAAAAGAAAAAAAAATTATTTCAAAATTTAAAAAGAAAAATCTATTTATTTATAGAATAAACGAAATTGCTAACTTTCCATTTGCAAAAAATTTAGGAATATCTAGAGGATATAATAAAGGACTGAATTTTGCTTTAAAAAAGAAATATGATTTCTTTATAAGACTTGATTGTGATTTTATAGTCCCCAAAAATTTTATAAGTGGCATGGTTGAAACATTGAATGAAAATCCAGATGCATCCGCTGCTTCTCCAAAAGTTTATTATCATTTAAAGAAAAAGACTAAAATTATTTGGTGGACTAATTTAAATTTTTCAAAAAACTATTTTCGATTTCATAGAACTAATCAAAATGGTAATAGAAGAGTTTTAGATAAAGGTCAATTTAAAGGACAGATAAAATCGGACTCTATTTGTGGTTGTTGTGTTATGTTTAGAGCTAATGCAGTGAAAAAAGCGATCAAAATTCATCCAGCTAGAAAAAATGTGCTTGATGAAGATTTCTTTTTTGGACCAGAAGATATGGAGTTATCAAATAGATTAATAAAAATAGGAGATATAGTTGTTAATTTAAACTATTACGCACATCATAAAGTTTCTCAAAGCATTCATGTTTCTGGTATAAAATCGAATATCTATTTTGCAACCATTGGTTGGTTACTAATCACAAAAAAAGTATGCAATAAAACGGATCAATTGATTGCTCGTACATTTTTTTTAACCAGAGGAATTCTTCATTTAATACGTTTAATATACAAAAAAGAAAAAGATCCACATATAGGTTTTTTATTGGGCTTAAAAGATTATTTTTTAAAATATTAATTTAAAAAATTTTTGTTAATTTAAATATAAATATTTAAAATGTTAGTATCTGTTATAATTCCATATTTTAAAGATGAAGCAAATATTGAGAATGCCATAAAAAGTGTGCTTGATCAAACTCACAAAAAAATTGAAATTATAATTATTGACGATGAAAATTCATCTGATTCTAAAAAAATAATTAATAAATTAAAAAAAAAATACAAATTTATCAAAATTATATCAACATTAAAAAATTTGGGAGTATCCAAAGCTAGAAATAAGGGGATAAAAACAGCAAAAGGAAATTTTATAGCTTTTCTTGATAGTGACGATCTCTGGAAGAAAAAAAAAATAGAAGAACAATTAAAAATGATAAAAAAAAATAAGGCTGATATTTGTTATACTAATTATTTGGTTATAGATAAAAATGATAATTTTCTTTATAAAATAAAATCACCTAAAAAATTTTTCTATAATGATCTATTGTCACAATGTCCTATAGCTTGTTCATCAATTATATTGAAGAAAAGTTTACTTAAAAATATAAAATTTCAAAATCTTTCAACAAAAGAAGATTACTTGCTTTGGTTACAACTTTCAAAAGAGGGTTATAAATTTATAGGTGTTAACAAATTTTTATCTGTTTATAGAGTTAGATCCAACTCACTTTCAAGTAAGCATTTTAATAAGATATATTCTGCATTTATGATATATTCTTATTATTTAAATTATAATTTTATAGTTGCATTTTCTTTTGTGATTAGACTTTATTTTAATGCGTTTAAAAAAAAATATTTATAATAAAAAAATAATCTTATGTATTTCAATATTTTGATTGAATGATAAATTAATAAAGTTTAATAACAAAAATATAAATATGATTAATTCAAAAAAAAATTTTAACTCTTTTTTTAATGAGTATACTTCAACCCTTAAAAATAACTTAAAAGTAATTTCTATAGATAATTTATATAATGCCTCTAAACTAATTTTAAAAACTATAAAAAATAATAAATACATTTATGTTTGTGGAAATGGTGGTTCAGCTGCTATAGCAGATCATTATATTTGTGATTTTTTTAAACAACTTTCTAAATACACTAATCTTAAAGCTAAAATTAAAAGTTTAAATTCTGATCAATATTTAATATCTGCAATATCAAATGATATATCTTATAGTGATATTTTTAAGGTCCAAGCTGAAAGATATTTTAAAAAAGGAGATATTTTAATATTAATAAGTTCTTCTGGAAATTCAGAAAATATTAAAAAGGTTTTAAGGTTTTGTAAAAAAAATAATATAAAAACTATTGGTTTTTCAAATTTCAATGGAGGTTTTTTAAATAAAAATTCTGATATTTCAATTCATAGTAAAATAGATAACTATGGAATAGGAGAAGATATTAATCATATATTAATGCATTTATTAATGCAGTTCATTTCAAAAACAAACTTAAATACAAAAAATAAAAACATAAAATTGTAGTTATAAAAGTAAACTTAAAAGATTAATTCCTAAATTTTTGGAAATAGTTTTTATGAAATTATGAACAAATGTTATAAGTTATTCAATTTGATTATATTTACCAAAAAAAATGAATATGAATATTTTATATAATAGAAAGCTAACATTTTTAGTAGAACCTATACTCATAATATTACCTATAAGTCTTTTATTTAGTAATTTAATTTCTGAAATACTTATATTAATTTTAGTCAGTATTTTTTTTGTAAATATAAAAAAAGATGAATTAATTCAAACTTTAAAAAATAAGGTAATTTTCTCAGTTCTTATTCTATATTTTTTTTTAGTGATAAATTATCTTTTAAATATTAATAAAGACCCAGATTTTTACAGGTCAATATTCTTCATTAGATTTGTGTTTTATATTATTTCGATAAATTATTTTTTAAATAAAGATTATGTTGAAACAAAAAAAATATTTTCATATTGGGGAATTATTATTTTTTTAGTTTGTTTAGATTTACAAATTCAAAATATATTAGGAAAAAATATTTTTGGATATGAAAGTATAAAACAAGGAAATTTATCAAGATTGGGAGGTTTATTAGATGATGAACTTAAGATAGGTTACCTAATTAATAGTTTTTTTATAGTTTCATTAGGTTCATATTTTTTTTATCATAAAAAAAGTGATAAGAGTTTTTTATTATTAGTGACATTGTTTATATTGTTAGTGCTTTTTTCAGTTTATCTTACATCAGAAAGAGCAAATTTTTTAATTTTATTATTATTAGTTTTTAGTTTTTTAATTTTTTCAAAATATAAACTTTATTTTTTATCTACAATTATAATACTAATTCCAATAATATTAATTAATATTTCATACTTAAAATCAGACGAAAAAATGAAAAGAATGTTTTTTGGAAATGTAGAGTTAGCAAAAAAAAATCTTTCACTAGATTTTAAAAGTAATAATAATTTTTTAAATAAAGATAACCAATATTTTGCTCATTATTCAACTGCGTTGCAAATAGCAAAAGATTTTCCTTTAACAGGTGTTGGGTTAAAAAATTTCAGAAATTATTGTAATAATGAAATTTATCTTAAGCAAGTCTACCCAACACTAAGAGATAAAAATTGTTCTACACATCCTCATAATTTATTTTTTGAAATTATATCTGAACTTGGTTTTTTAGGTTTTATAGTCTTCTACTCTATATTTGGATATTTTTTTTATCTTTCATTAGTAAATTCTTTTAAATACAAAAATATCTTTTTGTTTGGTAATACGATATTTCTTATGAGTCATTTTATTCCTCTTCTTCCAAGAGGAAGCTTTTTTAGTAATTGGAATGCTATGCTTTTTTGGACTATTTTTGGAATTTCTCTATACTTGCTTAATAAAAATAACAAACATGCTTAAGTGCTTTTTTTTTGATAGAGATGGTGTTCTAATCAAAAATTTTGGTTATGTGTATGAAATTAAAAAATTAAAATGGCTAAATGGCACTATTAAAGCGATTAAGTTCCTAAACAAAAATAATATTAAAGTAATCGTAATTACTAATCAATCAGGCATTGCTAGAGGATATTTTACTGAAAGAGAATTACTGTTTTTTCATAAAAAAATGAACGAAATACTAATAAAATTTAAAGCTAAAATTGATGACTTTTATTATTGTCCTTATCATCCACAGGGAAAAATAAAAAAATACAAAAAAAAAACCAATCTCAGAAAGCCAGGGAATGGTATGCTTCTTCAAGCAATGAAAAAATATAAATTAAAAACATCAGATTGTTTTATGATAGGAGATGAAAAAAAAGATTTTTTATCATCCAAAAAAACTAATATTGGCTTTCAATATAAAAAAAATTATTCTCTAGATAAACAAGTTAAAAATATAGTTGGTAAAATTAATGGAAAATGATTTATTTACACTTTTGTTTTTTATTATTTTTTTACTTATAATTAACATTGTTTTAAAAAAATTTAGTATAAGTCTTGACTCAATATCTGATGGAGAAAATCATAAATCTCTTTTGAGCCCAGATAGTTCTACTCCATTATCTGGAACATTTTTTTTTTTACCAATTATATTATTTTTATTTTATCAAAATGATATTATTTTAACTATTTATTGTATTTTATTATTTTTACTTGGTTTACTTTCAGATGTAAAAATATTTAGTTCTTATAAATTGAGATTAATAACTCAATTTTTAATATTATCATCTTTATTTTTTATAAGCAAAGAAATTACAATTGACACCAGAATACTCTTTTTAGATAATTTAATGAATTACAATTCAACAAGAATTTTGTTGTGTGTCTTTTTTTTCATGGTTTTAATTAATGGTTTTAATTTAATTGATGGAACCAATTGTCTATGTTCTTTAAATCTTTTAATTATAAGTATTTTTATATTTTTATTGGTTCATAATTTAAATATAGATTACTTAAATTATGAATTAAAAATTTTAACTTTATCATTGACAATTTTTTTATTATTTAATTTTTTTGGTAAGAATTTTCTTGGTGATGGTGCAGCTTATGGTTTAAGTTTTTTAGTTGGATACATTTTAGTAAAAATTACTATAATAAATAATAGTGTCTCACCTTATTTTGTTGCAAATTTACTTTGGTACCCTGCATTTGAAAATTTATTTTCAATATTAAGAAGAAATTTTAGTAATAAAAATAATTATTTACCAGATAACCATCACTTGCATCAATTAGTTTTTAAATATTTAAAAACAAAAAAGTTTATTAATAAAAATTTTTTACTTAGTTCATTTGTAGGTATTATTATAAACTTAGTATTACTTATATTTTTTTATTTAGGATATGTTTACTATGACCATACAATTACACAGATATTTCTAATCCTAAGTGGAATTTTGCTTTATCTGATAACTTATTATGTTCTTAGCAATAAATTAAAATAAGTTCTCTAAAAATATTATTTAAATATATTCATAAAAATAATAGTTATAAACCTATCAAGAATATTTAATCGATTAGATATTTGTTTTGTTAAGGTATGTTGCTCATATCTTCTAACCCAGTAAATTCTTGTTAAATA
>MDTG01220079.1_pt1 | contig 16958 bp, 11 predicted proteins | sample 811421 | NCBI WGS metagenome assembly MDTG01 (sample SAMN05326645, study PRJNA326480) | marine metagenome | isolation source: seawater | place: Pacific Ocean: South East | collected 2011
CCGCGTGGAAATCACTTACGGTCCGGGCTCGGGCATGTAAGCGGTTTCACACCGACACATACGAAAAGGGCCGGGAGCAATCCCGGCCCTTTTTGTTTGGCCTGTCAGCGGGAAGGGCCTTGCTGGTTGCTTGCAGCCCCGCGGAAAATCAGGCGACGAGCCGCAGGTGCCCGACTCCGCGGATGGGCGTCAGCGCAACATTGCTGAGTCCCGGAATGGCAGACAGCTTGTCCACCATGTCCCCGCCCAGCTTGAAGTCGCTGCCCAGCAGCATTTTCGGCTCGTGCTCCTCGCCTAAGCGCAGGTGCAGCACGACTTCGCCATGCCCGGCGCGACCGATCTCCAGGATTTCTGCGAGAGCAGCAATCGCATCGGGTTGGTGAACATCGGCGGTCAACTGCATCTTGGCCGAACTCTTCACTTCCGACAGCGGACGCGCACCGCGCACGGTGACTCGCGGCGGATCGTCGGGATTTGGCGAGTCGAGTTCAACGTTGAGCAGAACGCAGGTGCCGTCCTGCGCCCATTGCACGAAACTGTCGACCAGCGACTCCTCGAAGCAGGCTGCACTGAACTGGCCGGACGAGTCGGAGAAATCGGCGCGGATGAACTCCGCGCCGCGCTTCGTGCGGCCCTTGTTCACGCTTTCGACCATCGCAGCCATGACAGCCGGAGCGCGACCGCCGTCGACCCCGCCCTCCATCAGTGCGACATAGCTGCGCGCGCCGTTGGCGGAGGCGACCTCGCGGAATTCCTGCACCGGATGGGCAGCGAAGTAGAACCCGAATACGTCCTTCTCGACGTTCATCTGCTCGGACCTCGGCCAAGCCTCGGCATCCACGAGCCTAAGGTCTGGCTCAACGTCGTCCTCACCGCCGAACAGCCCGGCCTGCCCGCTGCTGCGCTCACGATTGGCGGCATCAGTCACGGCAAGCAACATGTCGGCATTTGCCAAGACTTTCGCCCGGTTCGGCTCGAACCTGTCGAATGCACCCGCCCCAGCCAGACCTTCGAGCTGCTTGCGGTTCATCGAACCGGCGGGAAGGCGCTTGAATACGTCCTGCAGGCTTTCGAACGGACCGTGCGCCTCCCGTTCGGCCACGACCATTTCCATCGCCCGCTCACCCACGTTGCGAATTCCTGCCAGCGCATAGCGAACGGCATGGCCGGTATCGGTTTCCTCGACGCAGAATTCCGCTTCGGACCGCGTGATGTCGGGCGGCAAAAGTTCCACCCCGTTGCGCCGTGCATCGTCGACGAAGACCGCCAGCTTTTCCGACTGGTGCATGTCGAAGCACATGGACGCAGCGTAGAACTCTTCCGGGTAATGCGCTTTCAGCCATGCCGTCTGGTAGCTGAGCAAGGCGTAGGCGGCAGCGTGCGACTTGTTGAAACCGTAGCCTGCAAACTTGTCGATCAAATCGAACAGGCGGTTGGCCTCGTCTTTCTCGATCCCGCTGACTTCCTTGCATCCTTCGCAGAAGCGTAGGCGCTGCGCATCCATCTCGGCCTGGATCTTCTTGCCCATCGCGCGGCGCAGCAAGTCTGCGTCCCCAAGCGAATATCCCGCCAGGATCTGGGCGGCCTGCATCACCTGTTCCTGGTAGACGAAGATGCCGTAGGTTTCTTCCAGGATGCCCGCGAGTTTCTCGTGCGGGTAGACGATCTCTTCCTCGCCAGCCTTGCGCTTGCCGAAGCTGGGGATGTTGTCCATCGGGCCGGGCCGGTAGAGCGAGACCAGCGCGATGATATCCTCGAACTTGGTTGGCTTTACCGCCGTCAGCGTGCGACGCATGCCTTCCGATTCCAGCTGGAACACGCCCACCGTGTCACCGCGCTTGAGCAGGTCGAACACGCCGGGATCGTCCCAGGCCAGGGTATCGAGATCGATGGTAATATTGCGCCGCTTGAGCAGGTCCACCGCCTTGCGCAGGACGGAGAGGGTCTTCAGGCCGAGGAAGTCGAACTTCACAAGGCCAGAATCCTCCACGTGCTTCATGTCGAACTGCGTCACCGGCATGTCCGAACGCGGGTCGCGATAGAGCGGGACGAGCTGACTGAGTGGACGATCCCCGATCACCACGCCCGCCGCGTGGGTGGAAGAGTTTCGCGGGAAACCCTCTAACTGCATGGCAAGATCGACGAGGCGCTTCACCTCGTTGTCGTTGTCGTACTCGCGCTTGAAATCGGCGGCACCGTTCAGCGTGCGCGGCAAGGTCCACGGATCGGTCGGGTGATTGGGCACCATCTTGGTGAGCCGGTCCACCTGGCCATAGGGCATCTGCAAGATGCGGCCCGTATCGCGCAGCACGGCGCGCGCCTTCATCTTGCCGAAGGTGATGATCTGGGCGACCTTGTCCTTGCCGTAACGCTCTTGCACGTATCGGATCACTTCGCTGCGCCGCGTTTCGCAGAAGTCGATATCGAAGTCTGGCATCGAAACGCGTTCCGGGTTCAGGAAGCGTTCGAACAGCAGGCCGAGACGAAGGGGGTCGAGGTCGGTAATCGTCAGCGCCCATGCGACCAGCGAACCGGCACCAGAACCACGGCCCGGACCGACCGGAATCCCTTGCGCCTTTGCCCACTTGATGAAATCGGCAACGATCAGGAAGTAACCGGGAAAACCCATGTTCTTGATGATGCCGACTTCGTAATCGAGCCGGTCGGTGTAGGTCTTCAGTTCCGCGTCGGAGAGCTCCTCGTACTGCTCCAGTCGCGCAGCGAGGCCACGGCGCGCATCTTCCTCCAGCATACGTTCCTCGCCCTCAAGGTCGCCTGCGAGGCTGGGCAGGATCGGCTTGCGACGCGGCGGAGCGAAGGCGCAGCGCTGGGCGATGACCAGCGTGTTCTGCGTGGCTTCGGGCAGGTCCGCGAACAGCTCTTCCATCGTCGACGCCGACTTGATGTAGGCTTCCGGATTGGAGGTCGGCCTGTCGTCGCTGTCGATCTGGCTGGAATTGGCGATGCAAAGCATGGCGTCGTGCGCGCTGTGCATGTGCGGTTCTGCGAAATTGGCAGGGTTAGTGGCGACGAGCGGCAGGTTCTTGGCATAGGCAAGTTCGATCAGCCCCTCTTCCGCCGCTTCCTCCACCGGATTGCCGCGCCGGGCCAACTCTATGTAGAACCGCGACGGGAACAGGGCGGACAGCCGATCAGCCAGTTCGTGCGCCTTGCGCTCCTTGCCGTCGGCCATAAGGCGCGTGATCGCCCCTTCGCTCGCGCCGCTCAGCGCGATCAGGCCGTCGGTATGCCCTTCGAACTCGCCCATGCCGACGTGCGGGATGCGCTCCAGCGGGCGATCGAGGTGCGCGGCTGAGACGAGGTGGCACAGATTGTTCCAGCCATCCTCGTCCTGCGCGAACAGCGGCAAATGGTCGACGGTCTCACCATCGTCAGCAAGCACGCCAAGCAGTGTGCCCACGATTGGCTGGACGCCCTCCCCCTTGCAGGCCCCGGCAAACATGCTGGAACCGTACAGTCCATTGCGATCACAGATGGCGATGGCGGGAAAGCCCTTCTCCTTCGCCAGCTTCGCGATCGCCTTGGGATCGATCGCGCCCTCCAGCATGGAGTAACTGGAAAGCACGCGAAGGGGGACGAAAGGCGAAAACGGCATCGACGCAATATGCGCATTCGCACCGGATTCGCCAAGCGATCAGGTCGCGCTGTCCCCCGCATCCTCCGCCTTTGCAGCGGCGATTTTCCGGCGGGTGTCGCGGATGGTTGACCAGGCACCGTATACGATCAGGGCCGCGAGAAAAATCCACACCCACAGCGGGATATCCTGTCCGAAAACGGCGAGGTAAATGTAGGCGGATACGAAGAAGAAACCAGCCAGCATGGTGGGTGCAACGGTGGACCGCCCGGCCCTTGCCCGCTTCACCAGCCAAGCGATGGAGGCGAAGAAAAACGGGATGGCGCCGATGTAGATCGCCCCGAAGATATAGGGGTTCACATTGTACTGTGCGCCTTGCGCCAGGATCCAGGTGTTCAGTGCTTCGAGCAATGCAGGTCCTCGGGGGATGTTTACGCTGTGTATCCCCGAGGGGCCGTACGAAAGTTACCCGGACTTTGGCCGGTAGGCGACACCGGGCATGAGACTTGCGCTGCCCCGGCCAACCCGCGGATCAATCGTCGCTCGGGAAGGTCTCGCTGTTGTAGAGATTCACGATCTCCTGGTATTCGAATTTCCGGTCGCCGGCTTTCTGGATGTAGTAGTTCTTCCGGCTGTCTTCCGGCATCATCATGATGTGGCGGATCATGTCTGCGAAGGTGCCGTCACGAATGGACTTCGCGCCATCCAGCACGCCGCCGCCGTCTCCGGCATGGTGCAGGAACGCGCGGTCGTCCCACTGGATACCGGGGTGATGCGTGTCTTCCGCTCTGTAAGTGCTGGGATGGTCGGTCATGGAAATTCCTCCTTTATCCAGTCAACGCCCGGGCCGCCCACCGGTTTCCCTATTCGATGCGCCCTTCGTGCAGGCGGACCACCCGGTCCATCCGCGCAGCAAGCCGCTCGTTGTGGGTAGCGACAAGCGCGGAGCTTCCTTGCCCGCGCACCAGTTCGAGGAATTCGGACAGCACGCGGTCGGAGGTTTTCTCGTCGAGGTTGCCGGTCGGCTCGTCCGCCAGCACCAGCTTGGGCCGATTGGCTAAGGCGCGCGCCACGGCGACGCGCTGCTGCTCACCGCCAGAGAGCTGGCTTGGACGGTGATCGAGCCGGTGTTCCAGCCCGAGCGCCGTCAGCAATTCGTCCGCCCTCGCCTCGGCATCCTTGCGTTTCGTGCCGAGTAGCAGTTGAGGCAGCACCACGTTCTCGCGCGCGTTGAAATCGGGCAGCAGGTGGTGGAACTGGTAGACGAAACCGAGGTGCTCACGGCGCAATGTCGTGCGACCGGCTGCATCGAGATCGCTCGCTTCGGTGCCTGCGAGCTGGATCTGGCCGGAGAACCCACCTTCCAGCAGGCCGACAGCCTGCAACAGCGTGGACTTGCCCGAACCGGAAGGGCCGAGCAGCGCCACGATCTCTCCCGGCGCGATTTCCAGGTTCGCACCGCGCAGCACGTCGATACGCACGCCGCCCTGTTCGAAGCTGCGCGTCAGGTCGCGCAGGGCAATTACGGGTGCCGGACTATTCATAACGCAGCACCTCCACAGGATCGGTGTTCGACGCGCGGTACGCCGGGTAGAGCGTTGCAAGGAACGACAGGCCCATGGCGGCCCCGGCTATCACCAGCACCTCTATCGGGTCGGTTCGCGCAGGAAGCTCTGTCAGGAAGCGCACCGAGGGATCCCACAGTTCCACCCCGAAGACGGTGCTGATCCCTTCCACGATGGGCTGGCGGAAAAGCAGCACCAGCAGGCCGAGCGAGACGCCCGACAGCGTGCCGATCACGCCGACGATGGAGCCGGTGGTGACGAATATCTTGAGCAGGCTTCGCCGCGTCGCGCCCATGGTTCGCATGATGGCGATGTCGCGCGTCTTCGATCGCACCAGCATCACCAGCGAGGAGAGGATATTGAAGGCCGCCACCAACACGATGATGCCGAGCGCAAAGGCCATGGCGACCCGTTCCACCTGCAATGCCTCGAACAGGCTGGCGTTCATGTCCTGCCACCCCGTCACCACGGCGCGGCCGGAAAGGCTTTCGGCAACAGGGGCGAGGATCTCGTTCACGCGGTCCGCGTCTTCGGTCTGCACCTCGATCATGGAGATCGAATCGCCGATCATCAGCAGTGTCTGCGCCTCGGGTATCGGCATCACCACGAAGCGTTCGTCGAAGTCATAAAGACCCACCTCGAACACGGCGGTAACGGTGTAGCCGATCTGCCGCGGCACGGTGCCGAAGGGTGTCGGGCGGCCTTGCGGATTGATGATGGTGATCGTGTCGCCCACCCGGATACCCAGGTTCTGCTGCAGGCGGGAGCCGATGGCGACGTTGCGCGCGCCGGGTTGCAGGGTGGACATGTCGCCGACCAGCACGTTCTCGGCCATATCCTCAAGGTCTTCAGGCGTATTGCCGCGCACGAAGATGCCTTCGGCCCTGCCGTTGTAAGTCGCGAGCAAGGGCTGTTCGATCAGCGGCGATGCTTCGACCACGCCGGGGGTGCTGCGCACTTCCTCCAGCACATCCTCCCAGTTTTCCAGTCTGCCGCCGTATGCCTGCACCACCGCGTGGCCGTTCAGTCCGGTGATGCGATCCAGCAGTTCGGCGCGGAAGCCGTTCATCACGCTCATCACGATGACGAGCATGGCGACGGACAGCATGACCACGGTGACGGAAATGCCCGCCACCAGCGCAATCACCGCTTCGCTGCGCCCCGGCAGCATGTAGCGTTTGGCAATGGTCCATTCGAATGGGGAGAGGATCACTTTGAGGACTGACGCCTTGTATCGAGAACTGGGTGCCGTTTAGGGGCGCGGCGTAGGGCAGGCAAGATGAACCGGCAGCAACTCCCCGATTACCCGTCTTTCCAACTAACCTGGAACACATGGAACACTGTCCTGGCTCCAAAAAGCCGGGAGGCCCCGCAGCCCGGATTTCTGCGGCGGAGAGGATGGGAAACAGCATGTCCCCACCCTTTCCGATCTCCCGCGAAGTAGGAAAGCCTAGGCCGCCAGTTCGGCTGCGATCCATTCGTCCACGTGGGCCTCGAGCACGTCCAGCGGGACCGACCCGTTTTCCAGCACGGTATCGTGGAAGGCGCGAAGGTCGAATGCGTCGCCCAGGGCTTCCTCGGCACGGGTGCGCAGTTCGCGGATCTTCAGCTCGCCCAGCTTGTAGGCCAGCGCCTGGCCCGGCCAGGTGATGTAGCGATTGACCTCTGCACTGATGTTGCCGGGCGAGAGCGCGGTGTTCTCCAGCATGAAATCTACCGCTTCGGCCCGCGTCCACCCAAGCGCATGGATGCCTGTATCGACCACGAGGCGGGATGCGCGCCACATCTCGTAGGACAGGCGGCCCATTTCCTTCGCGGGCGTATCGTAGAGGCCCATCTCGATGCCGAGACGCTCGGAATAGAGACCCCAGCCCTCAACGAAGACGGTGAAGAACGTGCCGTTCGCGCGCAATGGGTGGATATCGAGTTCCTGCTGCAAGGCGATCTGGTGATGATGCCCCGGCACCGCCTCGTGCACGCCCAGCGCGGGCAGTTCCCACAGCGGGCGCTGGTCCAGCTCGGTGAGGTTCAGGCGGTAGATTCCCGGCTGTCCCGTCGCGATGGACCCGCTTTCGTAATAGGCGGTGGTGTTGCCCGGCGCGCTGGCCGCTGGAATTGGCTGCACCGTGTAGGGCAGGCGCGGCAGGGTGCCGAACAGGCGTGGCATCCACCCGTCGATCTCTTTCGCCAGCGCGGCGGTGTATTCGAGATAGCTTTCTTCGTCTGTGGGATAATACTGCGGATCGGTGCGCAGGTGCTCGATGAAGGCTTCGCGCGTGTCGAAACCAGCTTCTGCGGCGACGGCTTCCATTTCCGCCCTGATGCGCGCCACTTCCGACAGGCCGAGGTCGTGCACCTCTTGCGGAGTCATCTCGGTCGTGGTGAAGCTGCGCACGCGGTAGGCGTAGTATTCCTGCCCGCCGGGGGTTTCGCCGATGCCGGGCGAGGCTCCGTCGCGGCAGTTTGGCGCGTAGTCTTCCTCGTAGTATTCCAGGAATGTGCCCAGCCCTTCGAACGCGCCTTCGCTGATTGCCGTTCGCGCCCGCACCTGCAGGTCGGCCCAGTCGCTTTCCGAAATGGCGGAGGGGCGCGTTTCGAACGCCTGCCACCAGACCGAATCCTCCGGGCTTTCCGCGATCAGCCCTGCCACGGAAGCTTCGTAGCCCTCCATCGGTTCGCAAGGCTGGGTCAGCCCGCGTTCGATACCGCCTTCATTGCGGGCGATAAACGCCTGAATATATTCGGGAAATGCCTCGATCCGCGAAAGGTAGCTGTCGTAATCGGCCACCGTGAACAGCGGAGAGGAATACGGCAAGCTCGAGATCGCGCCCTGCGGCCCGCCACGGTTGGTGAAGGTGATGTAGCGGGTGTGATCGAACTCGGCCGCTTCCAGCGTATCGCGAAAATCGCGCGCCATAAGCGCGTAATCGATGGCGAGGTTATCCGGCAGCGCCTCAGCGTCTATGACTTCGAGGCGGGCAAGGAATTCGCGCGTTTCGCCCAGTCGCTCCTCGAACCCCTCTAGCGAGGGATCGTCCAGCTCGCCGTCGTTGCGCCGGTCGCCGATGCTGGTGGTGAGCCACGGCGAATTGTCCAGCGTCCACTGCCACACCTCCTCGCGCAGCTCGGTGAAATCCTCCTCGGCATCCTGGGCGAAAGCCGCCTGCGGCACGGCAAGAGCGAGGGCGAGCGCGGTGGTCGCGATGAGGCGGTTCATTATGGCGGGGACTCCTACGAAAACTGGTTTCGCAGGAGACTAGCGACGCATGCGCGCTTGGCAAGCTATGCCGCCCCTCAGCTACCCTGCGCCGAAGGATGGATGGGGACCATCGTTTCCTCCCCTGCCACATCGTCCACCACTTCCACGATACCGCGGCCCAGGTGACTGCGCCTGCGGCTGTAGCCGAGGTAGATCAGCACCCCGATCAGGCCCCAGGCCGGAAGCACGGCAATCGCCTGCCACGGCAGGTTGAGATAGAGGTAGAGGCAGCCCGCGAGCGTCAGCGGCGCGACGATCCAGACGCCCTTCATGCGGAACGGCCGGTGGCGGGCCGGGTCCTTGCGGCGCAGTACCATCACGGTCACGGCCACCATGAAGAATGCATAGAGCGTGCCCGCGTTGGCATAGTCCGCCAGCAGACCGACGGGGAAGAACGCCGCGCCGATGGCCACCACGAGGCCCGTCATCATCGTTACGATGTGCGGCGTCTTCCAGCGCGGGTGCACGGCGCTGAGGCGTTCGGGCAGCAATCCGTCGCGGCTCATCACGAAGAAGATGCGCGTCTGCGCGAAGATCAGCACGAGGATGACCGAAGGCAGCGCGAGGAAGGCCGCGATGCCGAGCATGTTGCCGATGCCGGAGAAACCGATCTGGCGCAGGACGTGGGCCAGCGCCTCGTCCGAACACACCAGCGCGGCGGCATATTGCGGCATCGCGCACTGGCGGGCCAGCTCCTCGCTGCCTGCCGGGAAGGGAATCCCGTCAGGCCCCGTGATCGGCTGCCCGCCGATAGTGCCGATCGCGCCTGCTGCAACGAGGATATAGAACACGGTGCAGAACAGCAGCGAGCCGATCAGACCGAAAGGCACGTTCTTCTGCGGGTCTTTCGTTTCCTCCGCCGCCGTCGAGACGGCATCGAAGCCGACATAGGCGAAGAAGATCGTCGCCGCTGCGCCCACGGCGCCAAGGCCGCTGCCGAAGGCGCCGCCGAACCCTGCGGGCAGGAAAGGATTGAACCGGTCCGCGTCGAATTCGGGGCTGGTCAGCGTGAGGGCGATGAAGGCCGTCAGAGCGGCGACCTTGATCGCCACGAGCACGGCGTTGACCGCGGCGCTCTCGCTGGTGCCGATCATCAGCAGCCAGGTGACGAGGAGTGCAATCACGAGGGCAGGCAGGTTGATGAACCCGCCAGGCGCGCCGCCCAGCGAAAGCGGCCCTGCGGCGAGCCACGGCGGCAGGGTTATCCCGAAGAACTCCTGCAATATGGTCCCGCTGAAATAGCCGGACCACCCGACGGACACGGCGCTGGCCGCCACGGCATATTCCAGGATCAGCGCCCAGCCCACGGTCCAGGCAAGGAACTCGCCCACCGAGGCATAGCTGTAGGTATAGGCCGACCCCGCCACCGGGATCATGGCGGCCACTTCTGCATAACACAGCGCGGCGACGATGCAGACGGCTCCAGCGATGATGAAGGCCAGCATGAGGCCCGGCCCTGCCTTTTGCGCCCCGGCAGCCGTCAGCACGAAAATGCCGGTGCCGATGATACATCCGATGCCGAACAGCATGAGCTGGAGGCCGGAAAGCGAACGATGCAGGGATTTGCGCTTTGCCGTCGCAAGGATGGCATCGAGCGGTTTGACCCGGTCAAAGATCATATAATGGAGGATTCCACCAGGCTTGCAGCAGGCCCTTCCTGCTCGACCAGCCGGAACGCGTTGATTACGCCGATTTTCGCGCCGCGCAATCGGGTATTTTCGCCTTATCCGCCGCGCAGGGTCTGCACGCCCCAGTCGCGCTCCAGCAGATAGAGCACCGTGCGCGCCGCTTCGCCGCGCTCGGGGTTCGCCAGGCCGCCCTGTTGTTCCACCAGCATCTTGGCATCGGCGTTGGCCATTTCCAGCAGCTTGGTCACCTGCTCCAGCGTGGCGATGGAGAAGCCCTCCTCCCCGCTCTGCCGCGTGCCGAGCAATTCCCCGCCGCCGCGCAGTTTCAGGTCTTCCTCGGCCAGCAGGAAGCCGTCCTGGCTGCTCTTCATCAGTTCGAGACGCTTCTTGCCGCTCTCGCTCAGTTCACTGGAGCGCAGCAACAGGCAGGTCGATTTCTCGCTGCCTCGCCCCACGCGACCGCGCAACTGGTGGAGCTGGGCAAGCCCGAAGCGTTCGGCCTGCTCGATCACCATGAGCGTGGCATTCGGCACGTCGACGCCCACCTCGATCACCGTGGTGGCGACCAGTATCTTCGCCTCGCCCGCGGCGAAGCGCGCCATGCCCGCGTCCTTCTGCTCGGGCGCAAGCTGGCCGTGAACGAGTACGACGTCCTCGCCGAACCGCTCCTTCAGCCCCGCGAAGCGCGCTTCGGCGGCGGCGATATCGTCGTCCATCGTCTCGCTGTCACGCACCATGGGGCAGACCCAGTAGGCCTGCTGGCCGCTTTCGACATGCCGACCGACGGCGGCGACGATGTCCTCCAGCCTGTCCACCGGCAGAACGCGGGTGTCGATCGCCTGCCGACCCGGCGGCAATTCGTCGAGGCGGCTAACCTCCATCTCGCCGTGGTTGGCCAGCACCAGCGTGCGCGGGATCGGCGTTGCCGTCATCGCCAGCGTGTGCGGCGTGACGCGCCCCTTCTGCGCCAGCATCAGGCGCTGCGACACGCCGAAGCGGTGCTGCTCGTCGATCACCACGAGGCCGAGGTTCTTGTAGGCCACGCTCTGCTGGAAAATCGCATGGGTGCCCACGACGATGTCGATGGAGCCATCGAGCAGGCCGATCAGGATGGACTCGCGCGCCCTGCCTTTGTCGCGTCCCGTCAGCAACGCGATCTCCACGCCGGTCGGTCGCGCCATGTCGCGTAGCGTTTCGAAATGCTGGCGGGCGAGCAGTTCGGTGGGGGCAAGCATTGCAGCCTGTGCGCCCGCTTCCACCGCCACCAGCATCGATTCCAGCGCCACCACGGTCTTGCCCGCGCCGACGTCGCCCTGAAGCAGGCGCAGCATGGGAGAGCTTTGTGCCATGTCGCCAGCGATCTCGTCGATGCTGCGGCGTTGCGCACCCGTAAGAGGGAACGGCAATTGCAGCTTGTCGCGCAAGTGCCCGTCACCCTGCAACGGCTGGCCCCGCCGCTTGCGGTTGCTTTCGCGCACCAGCATCAGCGCCAGCGCATTGGCGAAAAGCTCGTCGTAGGCGAGCCGGTCTCGCGCCTTGCCGTTCTCTCCCTTGTGCGCTTGGGCAATGGCCTCGCGCCACGAAGGCCAGCCTTCGCGCTGGAAGGTGCCGGGGTCGATCCATTCGGGCAGCTCCGGCGCGCGATCCAGCGATTGTTCGACAAGGCTGGCCACGCGCGGCTGGGTCAGCCCTTCGGACAGGCGGTAGATCGGCTCCACCATCTGTCCCATTGCCTGCTCCGACTTTTCCGCCACGTGATCGGGATGCACGATCTGCAGCATCTGGTCGTACTGGTCGAGGCGACCCGCCACCCAGCGCTTCTCGCCCACCGGTAGCTGCTTCTTCGCCGTATAGCTTGCACGTCCGAAATAGGTGAGCGCACAGACGTTCCCCTTCGCGTCGGTCGCCATCACCCGATACGGCCCGCGCGGGGACCGGCTGGCGCAATGCTCCACAACGTCCAGCGACACCACCACCGGCTCGCCCACGTGCGCATCGTCGAGGTCCGTGACCGCGCGGCGCACCACGAAACGCTCCGGCAAGTGATACAGCACGTCGCGCACGCGGGTGAGGCCCAGCTTCTCCAGCGGCTTCTTCAGCTTGGGGCCGATGCCTTCGAGGCCGTCGGTCTCGGCAAACAGGGGGATGAGGATTTCCGGGCGCATGGCCTCTCCGCTCTAGCGCCTAGGTTTCCCCATGCGAAGCTCCGCCTGCGCCATTTATCCACCAGCGGGATTTCATTTTTAGGCGAATAGGAACATTCGTGTTAATACTTGACCGGGGTCGCTTCATGCGAAGTACTTTTCCAAATCGGAAAAGTATTCGGGGGGACTTATCATGCTGAAAAAGATTACCTTTATTGCCTGCGCTGCCGCAATGTCACTTGCTGCACTTCCTGCAGCGGCTCAGGAAGCAGAAGAGCCGCGCACCACCTATGCAGTAACCATGCTGAAGTTCGCCGACGGGGCCGACGAGGAACGGTGGCTCGAAGTAATGACGAACTACGTCAACCCCGCTCGCGAAGCTTCGGGTGCCGCGCCGCAGTCCATCCACTGGGTCATGATGAACCCGGATTATGACATCATCACCGTCGCCGATATTCCGGGCGGGATGGCGAATTTCGACAGCCACGCTCCGGCAGGCCGCGTTGCCTTCATGGAGGCGCTGACTGAAATGGTCGGCGGCGAGGAGCAGATGGAAGCTCTCGGCGATGAAATGGACGCGATGATCGAAAGCTCCACCACCCTCTACACCCACACGCACCCTTGATCGGCGCGCCATAGCGACTAGACGGGGCCTCTCGCCTCAGGGGCCCCGTTTTCACATGACCGCACAAGCCGATCTTCCCACCCGTCTCAATCGCGCCCGTTTCCGCGCCTGGCACCGTGGCACGCGGGAGGCCGATTACATGTTCGGCGGCTACTTCGATCGCTACCACGAGGAGTGGGACGAGGCTGGGCTTGCCTGGTTCGAAGCTCTGCTGGACCGCGACGATGTGGACGTGATGGCATGGGCGCTGGGCACGCAGCCCGTGCCGGAGGAATTCGCCGGGCCGCAGATGGATGCCATGCGCAAGCTGGACTATGTGAAGATCTAAGGGCAAGGCGCGGCGGAACCACTCAGCCGCTTCGAACCTTTCCTAGACTTCATGCCCGATCTTTCCCGTATCCTGTCAGCCAAGTCCCCGCTGACGCTCGCCAGCGTGGTGCGCGGGGCGCAGCCCATGGTGCTGGCCGACCTTGCCCGCGCAGCGAAGAAGCGCGCCGTCTTCATCGCGCCCGACGATGCCGCGATGCGCGCAGTGACGGATGCGGCGCACTTCTTCGCGCCCGAACTGGACGTGATCGAGTTCCCCGCGTGGGACTGTCTGCCCTACGACCGCGCAAGCCCCGCGCTTTCGGTAAGCGCCCGCAGGCTCGCGGCGCTTCATTCTCTGCAATCGGGCAGCAAGTCGAACCAGCTTGTCGTCACCACCATCAACGCGCTGCTGCAACGCGTGCTCACACCCTTCCGCATCCGCGAGGCGGTGCGCGAGTTCAAGGTGGGCACCGAGATCGGGCACGAGAGTCTTGCCGCGCTGCTGCGCCGCCAGGGCTATTCCCGCGTCGATACCGTGGTGGATACGGGCGAATTCGCCATGCGCGGCTCCATCGTCGATATCTATCCCAGCGGGCTGGAAGCGGGCCTGCGGCTCGATTTCTTCGGCGACGAGCTGGAGAGCCTGCGCCTGTTCGATCCCAATACCCAGCGCACGACCGAACGCATCGACAGCCACCTGCTGCTGCCCGCCAGCGAGGCATTGCTGGACGAGGACAGCATCAAGCGTTTCCGCAGCCGCTATCGCGAGATGTTCGGCGCGCACGCCACGCAGGACCCGCTCTACGAAGCGATCAGCGACGGCAGGCGCATGGCGGGCATGGAGCACTGGCTGCCGCTGTTCGAGGATCGCCTCTCAACGCTGTTCGATCACCTGGGCAAGGACGATGTGCTGGTCATCGATGCAGGCGCCCTGCCCGCGGCCGAGGAACGGCTGAAGGACATTACCGATTATCACCGCCAGCGCGGTGACATTTCCGGACAGGCGAAGGGCAGCTACCGCCCGCTCGATCCTGATTCCCTCTACCTGACTCAGGGCGAATTCGGCGATGCGATGGCCGAATGGCCGATCCACCGCACCTCGATCTTCGCCGAGCCGGAAAGCGACAAGGTTGTCGACTTTGGCTTCCGCTCCGCCCGCGATTTCACGCCCGAACGCTCGGCGGGCAAGAACGTGTACGAAGCCGCAGCCGCGCACTTCAAGGAACTGGGGCAAGCCGGAACGCGACCGTTGCTGGCGACCTATTCCACCGGCTCGCGCAGCCGCATCACCTCGATCATCGAGGAAGCAGGAACGCCCGTTGGCTTGGCCGAGACCTGGCAGGAAGCGCTGGGCGCTGCGGCTAAAGGGCGCGCGACCGCAATGGTCCTGCCGCTCGACACCGGCTTCGCGAACGACGAGATCGAAGTCGTTACCGAGCAGGACCTGCTGGGCGACCGCTTGGTGCGCCGCCGCAAGAAAAAGAAGGACGCCGACGCCTTCCTCGCCGAATTGCAGGCCCTGTCGCGCGGCGACCTCGTGGTTCACATCGATCACGGCATCGGCAAGTACCTTGGCCTCGAACCCATCGCCGTGGGCAAGAGCCAGCATGACTGCGTGATGCTGGAGTACGCAGGCGGTGACAAGCTCTACATTCCAGTCGAGAACCTCGACGTCCTCTCGCGCTACGGCTCTTCCGAGGAAGGCGCGCCGCTGGACCGTCTGGGCGGCGAGGCATGGCAGAAACGCCGTGCCCGCCTGAAGGAGCGCATCCGCGCCATCGCGGGCGAACTGATGGAAGTCGCCGCCCGACGCGCCCTGCGCAAGGCCCCGGTGCTGGAGGCCGAAGAGGCCAGCTACAACCAGTTCCTCGACCGTTTCCAGTACGAGGAGACCGAGGACCAGGAACAGGCGATTGCCGACGTGCTGCGGGACCTGGAAAGCGGCAAGCCGATGGACCGCCTCGTCTGCGGCGACGTGGGCTTCGGCAAGACCGAGGTGGCACTGCGCGCAGCCTTCGTCGCGGCGATGAACGGGCAGCAGGTGGCGATGGTGGCGCCCACCACCCTCCTCGCCCGCCAGCACTTCCAGAACTTCTCGGATCGCTTTTCCGGCTTCCCGCTCAAGATCGGCCGCCTCTCGCGCCTCGTCTCCGCCAAGGAAATGAAGGACACGCGCGAACGCCTCGCCAGCGGCGATATCGACATCGTGATCGGCACTCACGCGATCCTGTCCAAGAACACCAAGTTCAAGAACCTTGGCCTGGTGATTGTGGACGAGGAACAGCGCTTCGGCGTGACCCACAAGGAGAAGCTGAAGCAGCTTCGCGCCGACGTGCACGTGCTCACCCTCACCGCCACGCCCATCCCGCGCACCCTGCAGATGGCGATGACGGGCCTGCGCGAGCTTTCCACCATCAAGACCCCGCCGGTCGATCGCCTTGCCGTGCGCACCTACGTGATGGAATGGGACGACATGGTGATCCGCGAGGCGCTTCTGCGCGAGCACCATCGCGGCGGGCAAAGCTTCATCGTGGTGCCGCGTATTTCAGACATGGCGGGCCTCGAGGACTGGATGCGCGAAACCGTGCCCGAGGTGAAATTCGTCGCCGCGCACGGCCAGATGAGCGCCGGCGAGATCGAGGAGCGGATGAGCGCCTTCTACGAGGGCAAGTACGAAGTGCTGCTCTCCACCACCATCGTGGAAAGCGGGCTGGACCTGCCAAGCGCCAACACCATCATCATCCATCGCGCGGACCGTTTCGGCCTTGCCCAGCTTTACCAGCTTCGCGGGCGCGTGGGCCGTTCCAAGATTCGCGCCTACGCCTATCTGACAACGCCCGCCGACACGGCTCTCAGCGAAGTGGCGCAGAAGCGTCTGAAAGTGCTGGGCGATCTCGATTCGCTGGGCGCGGGTTTCCAGCTCGCCAGCCACGACCTCGACATTCGCGGCGCGGGCAACCTGCTGGGCGACGAGCAATCGGGCCACATTCGCGAGGTGGGCTTCGAACTCTACCAGTCGATGCTGGAAGACGCGATCATGGCGGCCAAGGCTGGCGATGCAGGGCTGGAGTCCGACCGCACGGGCCTATCCCCGCAGATCACCGTCGATGCGCCGATCATGATTCCCGAGGACTACGTGCCGGACCTCGCCGTGCGCATGGCGCTCTATCGCCGCCTGAACCAGGCGGAAGGTCAGGGAGAGGTCGAGGCATTGGCCGCGGAAATGATCGACCGCTTCGGCGAACTGCCGCAGCCGACAAAGAACCTCATCCGCCTGATCGAGATCAAGGCCCAGGCGATCAAGGCCTGCATCGCCAAGATCGAGGTCGGTGCGCGCGGCACTCTGGTGACGTTCCACGAGAACAACTTTCCCGATCCCGTGGGACTGGTCGCCTATGTCGACAGGCTGAAAGGCACGGCAAAGCTGCGGCCGGACATGAAGTTGCAGATCAACCGCGCCTGGGGCGACCCGCAAAGCCGCCTCAACGGCCTGTTCCAGCTGACCAAGGGGCTGAGCGGGATCATGCGCAAGGCCGAGAAGAAGAAAGCCTAGCTTTCCGCCAGCGCCACCAGCCTGCGAACCGACATGGGCCTGCCGCCGAGATAGCCCTGCCACACGGCGCACCCTTCAGCAGTCACGACGTCGCGCTGTGCCGATGTCTCCACCCCTTCCGCGATCACGGAGATATCGAGCGCCTTCGCCATGGCCACAATGCCGCGCAGCACGGCAAGGTCGCGGGCATCGCTGGCGACCCCATCGATCATGGAGCGATCCAGCTTCAACGCGTGCAGCGGCAGCACTTTCAGGTATCTGAAGTTGCAGAACCCCGCCC
>MDTG01191215.1_pt1 | contig 16957 bp, 15 predicted proteins | sample 811421 | NCBI WGS metagenome assembly MDTG01 (sample SAMN05326645, study PRJNA326480) | marine metagenome | isolation source: seawater | place: Pacific Ocean: South East | collected 2011
GCAGAGGCTGCATGGCATTCATGATGATTGAGAAATTTAATTTTTAAATTATCAATTTTTGTTGAAATTTGATCAGGTTCTTCAGCGTTTTTAATCCTTAATAATCTTGATGGTATGTTTGATAATAATTCGCCCCTCCATCTAATTTCAGAAGTCCATCTATTTGAGGCGTTTGCTATATTTTTTCCAGGATTCCACGGTATAACTATTTCATCTATATCATCTATTTTTAAATTATTACTTCTTAAGCACCATTCAATAGATTTATCTGGAAAGTCAGTTGACATTTTTATTCTGTTAAATCTTTCTTCTGCTGAGGCGCTGACTAATTTTCCATTTATTAAAAGAGCTGCTGAAGAAATATGAGTGTATGGATATATCGCTAATATTCTCATTTTATAATAATTAACTCGTCTTTTTTAAAATTTTTAACAGCTTTCTTGCCAATTATAAAATCAATTTTACTTGCTGAAATCCCCGATCCTGGTCTTTTTGTATCAATATTTTTTTCCGAAAACCTCTGACCTTTTAAAATTGTTTTTTTAGCAACAATACTTTTCCTAGCAGGAATTAAATTTTGAATTTCGCATTTTTGAATAATCTTTTTTCCATTACCCATCATCTGAATTATTTGATTTCCTTCATCTACTAAAGATTTAAATTCTTTAAATGTTAAAGAAGCTTTATGATCAGGACCCACCATTTTTCTGTCCAAAGTTATATGTTTTTCTATAATTGTTGCACCTCTGCTTATTGCAATTAAAGAAGCGAGAGTCCCTGTTGTGTGATCCGAATAACCAGTTTCTAATGAAAAGCTTTTTTTAAGTTCTCCGATAGCATTCAAATTCGCATATTTTTTTTCAACAGGGTAACTCGTGACACAATGCAATATAGAAATATTTCTTTTAAATTTATTTAAGTATTTTTTATTTTTTATTTCAACCTTATCATCTTTCAATTTATAAATAGTTTTTTTAAAAATTATATTTAAAGCATCACATATTTCCTTAAGATTTGACATGCCTGTAGAAATTATAATTTTATCTTTTTTAATATTTAAATTTTTTAAAAGATTAAAGTTAGTAATTTCACCAGATGGAATTTTAATAATTTTAAACTTCAATTTTTTTTTTACAAAAAATAAACTTTCTGTGTCAAAAACGGATGAAATGAGCTCAATTTTTTTTAATTTAGAAAATTTCTTTAGTAAAAAATAATCTTTTTGGTTTAATTCATATTTTTTTAACATGGATATTTGTCCAGTAGATGACTTTAAATTATTTTTTTGATATTTTGCCTTTGGTGCATATTTCGTTACTAGATTTTCTGAAATATAATTTTGTATTTTAACATAGCTCGCACCAGCTTTTTTTGCTTGCAAAATAAGTCTACGAGCCAGAGCTAATTTACCATTATGATTCACACCTATTTCAGCAATAAAAATTATTTTTTTTTTAGCAATCATAAAACTTCTTTGCTTTAATTTTCTTATTATATTTTAAGATAGAAAAAATATGTTTAATCATTAATGAAGAGGAATTTTTTTTAAAATAGGGATTTTTAAAATTATGTTTAGTTTTTTTTAAAATTTTTTTAACGTTTTTGACTATTTCACTTTTAGATAATCTACAACTTATAACCGAGTTAGGAAAAAGTCTACTCTTTTGTCTTGTGCCGATATTAAGCGTGTAGATATTAAAGCATGGAGCCTCAATGATTCCGCTTGACGAATTACCCACCAAAAATTTACAATTTTCTAATAAAGTAAAATATTTTTTTTTACCCAATGTTTTATAAAAAAAACAATTTTTATTTTTTTTTACAAATTTTTTTATTTTAAGATTAAAATAGTTTCCCATTGTATCCGAATTTGTGGATGTGAAAACCAAATTAAAATTTTTAAGATTACTAAACTTTAATGCATTTAAAAAAACTTCTATTTGTTTTTTATAAGGTAAAGTTGATGCTGTTTCTGGGTGAAATGTAATAATTATACTTTTTTTATCATTTGATAATTCTGGAAATTCTTTTTTAAAAACTGATACATAGTCTTTATAATTCTCTATAGAAGGTGCACCGATATTAAATACTGTATTGGGATTTTCACCAAGCTGAATTACTCTTTTTTTATATCTATCTGTAGAAACAAAATGAAAATTTGATAATTTTGTTATCGCATGTCTAGCAGAATCATCATAAGATCCCTCAGTAACTTCACCACCATGTAAATGACATATTTTTATACCTAAATAATGTGCAAGAAATGCTAAAGCAAATACCTCATACCTGTCTCCAACTAGTACTAATAAATCAATCTTTTTTTTTGAAAAAATTTTATTATAATATTGAATTGTTTTACAAGAATAATTTACAATATTTTCTGGAAGAGTTTTGTTAATTTTGAAATTAGGTATATGATCACATCTAAGTTTATCTTTTTTAATTATTTCTAATAAAGAATTATTATATTTTGAATTATTATGTTGGGCACCTAACGCTAGCTTTAAGTTAATTTTTTTTTTCTTTAACTTTAGTATTAAAGTTTTTATGATTCCATAGTCTGCCCTACTACCAGAATAAACAATAATATTTTTCATCTATATATTATATCTATTGCTATTATACAGATCTAAATTTTCATCTTTTTTAAACCACTCTATTGTTTTTTCTAAAGCAATTCTAAAGCCTTTTTTTCCTTTATATTTTGGTCTCCAATTTAATTTAACTTTTGCTTTAAGATTATTTGATAAAAGCCTATCAACCTCACTTTTTTTAGGCCTTACTCTGTTTTTTATTTTTTTTATTTTAAGTTTTTTTTCTAATATAATTGAAACATTATCTATTATTTCTTGAATTGAAACATCATAACCAGTTCCTAGATTAATCACCTGGCCTATTGATTTTTTTGAATTCATACACTTTATAAACCCATCAACGGTATCCTCAACAAAAGTAAAATCTCTTCTTGCATAGGTATTTCCAACTTCAATATGATTTTTATTTCTTAAGTATTGAGTTATTATCGAAGGAATGGCAGCTCTTAGTGATTGTCTTGGTCCAAAAGTATTAAAAGGTCTTAATATACTAACTGGCAAATTAAAACTTTTGTGATAAGAAAAACACAAATGATCTGCAGATATTTTTGAGGCAGCATAAGGTGATTGTGGATTTATTGGATGCTCTTCACTCATAGGTATAAACTTAGCAGAGCCATAAACTTCACTTGTAGAGGTATGAACAATTTTTTTTATCTTATTTACTCTAACTGCCTCAAGACAGTTTAATGTTCCAATTATATTTGTATGAATGTAACTTGCAGGTGAATTATATGAATAAGGAATCGATATCAAGGCAGCTAAATGCAATATTATATCAAAACTTTTAGTTTCTTGTAAAATAAATGAAGAGTCGTTAATATCTCCAATTACTATTTGAAGACTATTTTTAAATTTTTTATCTAAATGTTCTAACCAGCCATGGTCATTATTAACATTATACTGAATTAAAGTTTTAACTTTATAACCTTCTTTTAACAATCTCTCCACAAGATGTGATCCAATAAATCCACCACCTCCTGTTACAAATATTTTTTTCATAAAGACTTATATTTTTGAATAATTAACTCGGTCTTATTAAAATCTATTAACTTTCCTGAATTAAGTAATATACTTTCCTGGCAGAATTCTGACAAAAAATCAAGATTATGGCTAACAAAAATAGTTGTTTTATTATGTTTTTTTGAAAAATCTACTAAGTATTTTTTTGCTTTCTCTCTAAAAAAAATATCACCGACAGATAATATCTCGTCAACTAATAAAATATCTGGATCTACACTAATTGCAACTGCAAAACCTAATTTTATATAGTTTCCAGAGGAGAGTCTTCTAACAGGAGTATATAAAAATTCACCAACTTCAGAAAATTCTACTATAAAGTCTAATTTTTTTTTCATTTCTTTTTTTGTTAGACCATGAATAGCTCCATTTAAAAAAATATTTTCAATACAAGTTAAATCAGAATGAAAACCAGCACCAACCTCTAACAAGCTTGTAAGTTTTCCGTTAACTTTAATACTTCCATAAGATGGTAATGTAATTCTAGATAATAATTTTAATAGTGTGCTTTTACCAGATCCATTCTTGCCAATTAAACCAATAGTTTTGCCAGATGGAATTATTAGATTTATATTGTTTAAAGCAGTGATAGATTTTTTATTATTAGAATGCTTAGCAAATGGAATCACAGATAAAATATCATTGTATAAATCTTTGTAGGTAATCTCACCTAAATAATAATTTTTTGATAAATTTTCAATCTCTATTGCATTCATACAAATTACTAAATCACATCTATGGCTTTGTGCTGAACCTTATTAAAAAGTAAAAAACCAAATATTAAAACAAAAAATGTTACACTTAAACTTATCAAAATATGTATTACTTGGAGTGAAGAACTACCAAAGAAAGAAAACCTGAAAATCTCAATAATAATAGAAATTGGATTAAACGACATTACAATTTGCATATATGGAGATAAAGAATTAAATGAATAAACTACAGTAGTAAAAAACATAAATAACTGAATACTAAATTCTAAAACATGTATAATATCTCTGTATTTAGTTGTGAGAGCAGATGATAAAATTCCTAAACCAACAGAAAAAATACCTAACATAATAAAATTAATTGGAAGTACTAATATAATAAATAAAATATTTGGATTAAGATTGTCTGTTTGCAAGTAGATATTAAAATATAAATAAAATCCAATAAAAACCATTAATTGTATAAAAAATTGAAGATAAGAAACTAAGGCTTGCGAAATTGGTAAAATAATTCTTGGAAAATAAACTTTTGAAAATAATGCAGAATTACTAACAAATACTGAGCAAGTTTTTGAGAGAACCATGGTAAAATAACCCCAAATAACAGTTCCAGAAAAATAAAAAATAAATTTTGGTATTCCATCAGTAGGTATGCCTGCAAAATTTCCAAAAAAAATAGTAAAAACTATTGAGGCAAGAATCGGTTTGATAATATACCATAATGGTCCTAGCACTGTTTGTTTGTAAAGTGATATAAAATCTCTTTTTACCAAGTGATAGATCAAAGATTTATAAAGGTAAATTTCTCTTAAACTAAAATCAAATAATTTTGTCTTGTGAGATATCTTATAATTTTTCATTAAATTAATTGGTGTTATTTTTAATAATTTTTAAAATTTTAAAGTCATTTCTATCAGGCTTTTTATAAATTTTTAAATAATTTTTTAATTGTTTTTTGGCTATTTGATTTCTTTCACTTTTTAATTTTTTTATAAACATTTTAAATTCATTAACAGAATTTAAATTTTTAACAAAATTAAAAAATGAATATTTTGTCAAGTATTTTTCTCTTCTTTTTAAATTTGGATAAAACATGTTTTTTTTAACATTAAGTAATTCTATTACAGGTATTCTATTTACAATTAAATCTAAACAAGTACTAGAAATGAATGTGATACCAAAGTAGTAATTATTTTTTTTAAATTTTGGATCTTCTATGAATTCCCAATTTTTATACATATTTTTTTTTTTGAATATTGTGTAAAAAATATCTTTGTGATTTATTTCAGTTTCTTCATCAGGATGTCTTTTAATAAATAAATAAAATTCATTTTTATCTATGACATTCTCTTTTATCATTTTTAAAAATTTTAATTTTTCCTCAAGTGGAAAATATGTATAATCATAATTTCTTGAAAATAGAATGACCTGTTTCTTTATGTTATAATTTTGTATCTCTTTTTTTTTAAGTTTATGCTTAGGTATACTTACTACATTTATTTTACTATTTAATTTTTTTTTATATAGTTTTTTTTCTATATTGGACCAAACAAAAATATTTAGAAATTTAAATTTATTAAAATAATTTGAGAAAAATTTTTTATTTTCAATCTGTATTCCTGATCCATGATTCAAAGAAAAGATTTTTTTACTAAATAAATTTGAATTAATATCATTGTAATAATCTTTTTTTAATTCCCAAAAATCACAAAAAATAATTTCACTTTCTTGAATAAATCTGCTTGTGCTGGTAACATTTTTAAAATTTAAGCAATATTCAAAATATTTGAAAAAATAGAAGACTAAAGTTCCAAACCAAGGAAAAATTAAAATTTTTTTTAAAAGTAAATATGATTTATAATTATTTTGATTTAAAAAAATTTTTGCATTATTTATATTTTTAAAAAAAAAAAAATTATTGAAGTAAGATTTAAGATAAATTTTTTTTACATTTTTATTTATAAAAAAATAACTAGGATCATTTTTGTTATACACCTGCAAAGTACTTGCTTTTGGAAAATAAATAGCATCTAATAATATATTTTTTGGTATTTTTTGAAATACATTAAGCCATGAGTGCACAATTCCAAGGTTGGGTGAACAAAATATAATTGATTTTAAATATTTCATCTATAAAAATATGGATATGATAAATAACTATAACTTTAAATGCAAAAAAAATCCTAAAGAAATTATCGAATGTATAAAAAAATTTGGTATTGCCTACGTACCAAATTATATTGAAGAAAAAGACATATCTCCTATAAAAAAAATTTTCTACGATTGTTTTGATAAAAATCAAAATAGAAAAATGGTTACTTATAGACATTATAAACACCCAACAAATCCAGGTGAACAATTATTAATTGATACCAAAATTGCAAATGAGGAAGGTTATCCAGAGTTTCAAAATTATTTAAAGTCTAATTTTCTTTATGAGGTCTGTGAATATTTTTATGGTAAAAATAAATTTACATTCAATGACAATATTAGATTTACTAATCTAATTGAGAGTAAAAATCCAATACTTCCTTGGCATTTTGATAGAACACAAGCACTTAAATTTTGGATATACGTTGAAGACGCTGATAAAAGTTGTGGTGCTCTTGAATATTGTCCAGGAACACATTGGGAAGGAAAATATAGATCTGCTTACGATATATTAACTGGTAAAACGATTGATAAAATAAGAAACGATATACCTAATCATAGAATACAAAATCCAATAACTCTCGAAGGTAAAGCAGGTGATTTATTTATTTTTGATGCTGACGGTTTTCATCGGGGCGGTGTAATTGAGAAAAATAAAAAAAGATCTGTAATTAGAGCTGATAGCTATCCCATAAATGAGGAAAAAAATTGGACAAAAAATATAAAAAATATTTTTAAAATTAATTGGTGGATTTCATCTAAGCTCAATTTATCTCGATTACTAAATCAAAATGGATATTTAGGTACCAGGACTATTTCAGCAAAAATGCAGGATGAGTCAAGGTCAAGAGATGACTATTAATTCAAATATTATCCAAAGATAATACTTTAAAATTATCATTAACGTATTTTTTTATTGCTAAATCTTTTTTGTTATAATCTTTTTCGGTAAAAATATTTTTTAGCTTTTTGGCCTCAGATTCATGAAGTGTTATTGAATTTTCGTTATATACAGGAATAATTTGAGCACTTTGTGCATTATATAACTCTATCATTGCAGTTGAATAATACATGAGAAAATTTCTATCGCAGTAAGTAGCTTCTAAATCTACATTTGATGTACCTAGTAATTTTAAAATCTTATGATCTTTAAGTATTTTCTTATAAAAACTGTAACTTACATGTTTTGATTTTAACAAAGGTTTCTTGCATTGGGGTAGTATTTCTTGAATGATTTGATAATCATATTTTTTGAAATATTCCATAAATTGCAAGTAAGACATTGACGAAATTTCTGATAAAGGTGTTGGATAATTTTTTAATGGTATATCATTTAAATAAATCTGTTCACAGTAATTTTTATTTAAAGTAAGTTTTCTATTAAAATATTGACTCCCCACAAGTTTATAATTTTTATGATTATAACTTTCGCCCCAAGAAAAATATTCATCAGCAATAAGATTTTCTAGCTCTGCAACATGACTATATCTAATAGTGCCATGAAACAGTCCAGCTTGACTAAGTATGACTTTAGCATTTTTTATTTCTTGCAAAAAAGTTGTAAAAAAAAGAAAAATTGGATTTAACATTTTGTGACAGGATGAATAAATAGTTTTAACATTACATCTAATTTCTTTATAAATTTCATAATTAATATTTAAAAAGGTTAAAAGTTTATTTAATTTGTATTTTATATTATCAAGATCGGCTAACTGGAATTCATAAATATAATTAAAACTATTGTTTTTTAAAATATTATTAAATTCTATATTTTCTATTTTATAATCGAAATTTAAATTCTTAGTTAAATGTGAGAATCTATGCATGAAACCAAAATCAATTTTTTCTTTTTTAAATATACATAAAGGTATTTTAATTTTTGGAATTAAAGCTATATATTTATGCTTCTCATATTCTTTTTCTAGGTATTCTGGCCAATAGATTTTATTTTTAATTAAATATTCACAAAATATAAACTCGGATAGATAATAAAATAAATTTTTTTTTATAAAATTTTTATAATTAAGAATTTCAAATTTTTTTTCTCTACAAATTTTAAAGCTCAATTCTAAATATTCATTCAGTTGATCCTCAAAATATAATTTATAATTATCCCAGTCTATATCTTCATAAAATGGTTTCATAATTTACAAGATTTTCTAATATAAATTATCGAAATAATTTCCGTTATTTTTTTTAAATTTAAAAAGAAAATAATGTTCAATTAAATCAATTTTATTTTTAAAAGCATAATAATTATTATTTATTTTTTTATTAAACATTTCTTTTAATTTATATTTTAATCTATTGTAAGAATTCATATTTTTAATACTCCATTCATGCACAGTTGTGTTTTCAATTAAATCAAAGTTATTAACTCTGGCATGGAAAATTATATCTGAAACTCTAAAAAAATTATCATTTCTATTTTTTCTTTTAATTTTTACTCCTAAAACATCTTCATCTTCTTGATAATATTTTTCAATTTCATCATTGGTTTTAAACTCTGAGAAAGACGGTTCTTGGCAGTAAAAAAATCCTCCATCAACTAAGTTATTACCTACAGTCTCAAAAAACTTATTTAAAGACTGAGAATGATGTAAGGAACCATTTGAAAAAATAAATGAAAATTTTTTTTTAAATAAATAAGAAAAGTCTTCATTGTAATATTCAAAATTATTTAAATTAAATTTTTCACTATGAATTTTACTTACTTTTATTGAATTGGCAGAGTGATCTAATAAAGTAATATTTAGTTCTGGAAATTTTTTTTGGATCGATATTGATGCATGTCCATCTCCACATCCTAAATCTAAAATATTTTTATTAACCAGTTTTGTTTTTTCTAAAATAGAATTTAAAAGCTTACACCTTCCACTATTTATTTTTTTCTGTAAATCATCAATGCTTAGAGATTTTTCATACCTAAGCTCGTTGATTATTTTTTCGTATTTTTTTATATTATTATCCACTATTTAATAATACTTTCTCTTTTCAAAAATTACTATCGATGTTTAATCGCAAAGGAAATTAATGCTTTTGCAAGCCTCCTGATATCACTTAACGTATGAGATTTACATAGAAAAATACCACCAGTTTTAGTAATTAAAATATTTTTTTGCTTTAAAAAAAAGATAAGTTTTTTTGTATTAATTAAATTACGATCATATATGTCTCTGTCTTTTTTTGAAAAAACCATTTTTCTTGTAAAAATAACTCTAATTATGCTCTCATAATTAATTAATCTCATATTTTTTTGATTTTTTTCAAGAAAAGAATTAACAGCTTTTGTAAGTTCATTGACAAGTTTTTTTAAATGATTTTGAAGTGAATTTTTATTTGTTAAAAGATAATTTAATGTTAAATAACCTGCCTCTGTAGTAAAAACATTTCCAGAAAATGTTCCTCCAAAAAAAATTGGCTTTTTTAAATTATCAATTTTTTTACTTACATACTTGTCTACACATGTAATCCCTATCGGGAAACCACCTCCAAATATTTTTCCTAATACTAAAATATTAGGTTTAATTTTAAGTTTATTAGAAATAGTTATATCAGTGACCCTACCACCCGTTATAATCTCATCAAAACATGTTAATATTTTTTTTTTTTTACATAGTAATATTAATTTTTTGACATTCTCTAGATTTTTTTTATTAGGAATAGAACCTTGGACCGGTTCAAAGAAAACCCCAGCAAGATCATTAGAAAATTTTTCTATTTTTTTTTTTGATTTTTTAAAATCATTAGAAGATAAAATTATTATATTATTGTCTTTTATAACACCTGATGATATCGATATTTTTTTGTTATTATATTCCTCCACTAAAGTGGTGTCGATTGATCCATGCCATGAACCTGAAAAGATTGCTATTTTTCTTTTATTACTAATGGCCCTAACAATCCTAATTGCTCTAATATTCGCCTCAGATCCTGAGTTACTAAAAATAAAATTGTTATAATTTTTAAATGTTTTATTTAACAATTTTTTATATTTTTCTTCTGAATAACTATTTGAAGAAAAATTTGTGCCATATGACAATTGTTTTCTTAGTTTTTTGACTAAAAAAACTGGGGAATGGCCAAAAATCATAGCGCCACTGGAAATTATAAAATCCAGATATTTTTTATTACTCAAAGAATAAATAAATTGATTTTTAGCTTTTGAAAGAATGTTTTTACTCATTATTTAACAATGTGGATATATTACATATTAATATCATTTGATTATAAAGGCTATATACATATAAAATGATCAATTAAAAATTATTTATATTAGCTCAAATAAAATGGAAAAAAAACCTACTTACCTTGGACATAATAATCCACCATTAGATCCTAGAGAAACTATAAATAAAAATATTATTAGAAAAAAACCAATTTTAGATAGAAATCCTCAATTTCATAAAGGTATACCTTTGCCAAGTTGGATAGAATTAAGCTTAATTGATAGTTGTAATCGTTCGTGTAGTTTTTGTCCAAAATCTGATGAAAATATTGCACCTAATACTCATCAAAAAATGACAAATATGCTAATTACAAAATTGTATGAAGATTTAAAAGAAATAGATTTTCAGGGTGCTTTTTGTTTTTGTGGCTATGGTGAACCTATGCTTCACAAACAATATCTAGAATTTGCAAACATTTTAGGCCAATTGGGTGGAGTCGAGATAATTACAAATGGTGATCCATTAAACGAAAAAAAATTAAAAGAAATTTATAAATCTAGAACTTCAAGATTATTGATTAGTTTATACGATGGTGAGCACCAAATTAAAAAGTTTGAAAATATGATAGAAAAAACTTTGATACCAAAAGATTTTGTGATTTTAAGAGATAGATGGTATTCAGACAAAGAGGATTTTGGAGTAAAGTTGACAAACAGAGTCGGAACTATAAAAATTGGAAAACAAGAAAAAGTTAATACAAAAAACCCGTGTTACTATACAAGTTATCAAGTTCTAATTGATTGGAATGGAGATGTTTTTTTATGCCCTCAGGACTGGCAAAGAAGAATAACAATGGGAAATATAATGCAATCAAAATTTTTTGATATATGGAATAGTTCAATTATGAACAAATATAGAAAAACTCATCAAAACTCTAGAGATTTAAATCCATGTAAAAAGTGCAATGCAAATGGAACTGTTTATGGCGCAAAGCACTTTAAAGAATGGAAAAAAATATTTTCAAATTAGACTAGAAAGCTTTATAAAATAAAACTCTATTAATTAAATCACTCTTTTGTGATTTCATTAAACCTAAAATAAAATTTTTTCCTGTTGACTCCGAGGAAAATCTAAAATCTGCTCCAAAATAATGAAAATAAATATCATTTTTAATTTTTTTTATTTCCTAGTTTTTCTGAAAAATAATATTTATGCATTTAAAATTTAATATTTAAAAAAATTTTCATTAGGAAAATATTTATTTGAATTTATTAAAAGCTTTTTCATCATGTTTTTTACAATAATTATTTTATTATCATTTAGTTCTTTTAAAGGAGGTCTCTCAAAACGTTTCATTAAATCTTGATATTCTAAGCAAGATTTAATTGTTAAATGCCAACCTAATTTATCTTTAACTTTAAAGAATGGTTTTTCGAAATATTGAATTAGTTTATGGCAATATTTATAGTTTTTATTTTTATATTCGTAATAAAATCTAAAACCTATTTTTGGGTCTAAGCAGGATATTCCTGATAACCACGCGTGACTACCTAAATTTGCACTTTCAATCCACTGCATTTTTCCTCTTCCAGATGTTATAATAAATAATTTTTTACTTAATCTCCTTGATATTGATCTTGTATAATTTTTATTCTTAGCATCCTCCTTCATTGCAATCAATTTTTTAGATTTTGCTAATTTGTTCAACAATTTCAAGCTATATTTTACTGTTGGTGGATTATCACTAATACCATTTTCCATTGGTTGTTGATGTAGTAGAAAATTTGCTTTTGACCTGTCAAATAATTTATAGAAATATTCTTCAACTTGATATTCTGAATAATACTTTTCTCCGAAGATAACGCTAATTAATTTTGCACCTCTTTTAAAAAATAAATCTGATAAAAATATATTTTCATTTAAAGAGATATGATATGGGGTTGCAGCAATTACCTGGATTTTATTCTTTTTGCCAAAATCAATTACAAAAAAATTTAACTCTATGATTTCTTTTGAGCTTAACAGTCCTAATCTACTATTATAAAACATAATATAAAATATTTTCGCACCTCTTTGTTTTAAAAAAATCATATATTTTTTTAAAGATTTATAATCAATTGAACCATTTCTTGTGAATGGTGTAATTATTGAAAAAATCGGACCTTTAATTTGCATATAATATGTTTTTATGTGTTTAAATTAAGCAAGTTTATATATATATAAAAATATGAATTTAGCAATCATACCTGCAAGATCAGGTTCTAAAAGATTAAAAAATAAAAATATAAAAAAAATAAATAACTTACACTTAATCGAGTATACGATTATTGCTGCTGTTAAATCTAAAAAATTTGATTTAATCATTCTTTCTAGTGATGATAAAAAAATCGAAAAAATAAGCAAAAGATATAAAATCAAATTTATAAAGCGAGAAAAAACTTATTCGAGTGATAAAATAAAAATAATTGATTACATAAACTATTTTTTAAATAAAAATAAAAACTATTCAAAGAAATTTAAAACTATTTCTCTACTTCTACCAACCTGTCCACTAAGAGATCACAATGATATTATTAACGGATTTAAATTATTAAACACGAAAACATCAAGTGTTGTATCTATATCAGCATATGATTTTCCATACACAATGAGTTTGACAAAAAATAAAATAAATACGGTTAAACCATATTTTAAAAACTCACCTTTAATAAATGGTAACACAAGATCTCAAAACCATGCTCAAATTTACCATCCCAATGGTGGATTTTATATTTCATGGATGAAAGATTTTTTAAAAAATAAAAACTTTTTTAAAGGCAAAAATATAAAAGGATATTTGCTAGAAAAGTATAAATCATATGATATTGATGACTTGATTGATCTTGAAATTATTAAAACATTACAAAAGAAATTTAGTTGACTAAAATAGCAATAATTGCAGGAATTAGTGGGCAAGACGGTTTTTATCTCAGTAAAAAACTTTTAAAAAAAAAATATAAAATTATTGGTTTATCTAGAAAAAAAATAAACCAAAAAAAAATAAAAATTATTAAAACAAGATATTCCTATAAAGAATTAGTTAAAATAATAAAAAAATATAAACCTAATGTTATTTATAATTTGGCTGGTGAGAGTAATCCAAGAATATCTTGGAAAAAAATAAATGAAACTCAAAAGTCAATAATTAATTTAACTATTAATTTTTTAGAAGCTATAAGAAAATATTCTATTAAAACAAAATATTTTAATTCTTCAACTTCTGAAATTTATGGAACAAAAAAAAAAAAAATAAATGAAAAAGATAAATTTAATCCAACTAATCCATATGGTTGTTTTAAAACTACATCTCATTTATTAGTAAAAATATACAGAGATACACATAAAATATTTGCAGTCAATGGCGTCCTGTTTAATCATGATTCCATAAAAAGACCCAAGGGTTTTTTGATACGAGAAATATTAGATTATTGTATTTCTAAAAATAAAAACAATTTTAAATTAGTTTTACAAGAACCTCATGCAATCCGAGATTATGCTCACGCAGAAGATATTGTTGAGGGCATCTATAAGATTATGAATTTAAAAAATCCTGATGATTACATCATTTGTGGTGGTACCGTTAGAAATGTAAAAGAGATTACTTATCAATTTTTTAATAGATTTAGAATTAACAAAAACAAATTAGTATTTCTAAATAATAAAAAAACAAATCGAATAAATAAAAAAATTGGAAATAATAATAAATTAAAAAGAATAACCAGATGGTATCCGAAATACAAAGAAAATAAACTAATTGAAAAACTAGCTAGAGAAGTTTGATGTTAGAATTTATATCTGAAATTGGAATCAATCATAATGGTAAATTAAATATTGCAAAAAAATTAATTGTCCAATCACAATTAGCAGGAGCTACATATGTTAAATTTCAATTAAGAGACTTAAAACAATTGTACAATCCTGACTTTATAAAAAATAGTAGCGATTCTGAGTCTGCGAATCAATTTATTTTTACACAATTGAAAAAAAGTTTCATTTCAAAAAAAAATTATCAAAAACTTTTCAGATTTTCAAAAGAAATTGGTTTAAAGGTAATGGTTACTCCATTTGATGAAAAAAGTTTAAAAATATGCAAAGATTCAAATATTGATGCAATAAAAGTTGGATCTCCAGATTTTGAAAATATCTTTTTAATCGAAAAAATCATTAAATTAAATAAACCAATTTATTTGTCTACAGGTATGACCACTCACAATGATATAAAAAAAATAATTTCATTTATAAATAGAAAAAATAAAAAAAAATTAAATATCACATACCTGCACTGTGTAAGTTCCTATCCACCCAGAGAAGACGAGATAAATTTAAAATATATAAAAACTTTAAAAAAATTAGCTGGCAATAATAAAATTGGATACTCTGGCCATGAAAGAGGAATAAATCCCTCAATTTTATCCGTTTATTTTGGCGCTAGGGTAATTGAAAGGCATATTACTTTAAATAAACAAATGATTGGACCAGATCACAACTCATCTGTAACCTTTAAAGAATTAAAAAACTTAATAAAAATTTCTAAAAATGTATATGAAATTACTCAAAATAATAAGCCTTCTCTTAAAAAGTTTTTAAATAAATTTAATTTAAATAAAAATATTATTTCAATAGGTGAAAATAAAAAGATTATTTCAAATAATGCATTATTTAATAAAAAAATATTAGGTAAATCATTTGTATATAAGTCTAATCTAAAAAAAGGATCAAAAATAAAAATAGGTAATATTAAGTTAGTTTCTCCTGGAAAAATATTGGGGTCCCTAGATTTTAAAAAATTTTTAAATAAAAAAATAATTAAAAATGTAAAAAAAAATCACTATGTCAAATTGGACGATTTCAATAGTTATAAGAAAAAAAACTACAAGATCAATAGAAACTGGGGTTTAGTTGGAAGACTAGGTGATTTTGAACAATTTATTCATGAAAAAGCAAGTCTTGTTGAAATCCATTTAACATGGAGAGAATTAATAAATCCTAAATTACCAAAAAAAAATTTTAAACAAGAATTAGTTATCCATGCACCCGAGTATTTTAATGATAAATTAATTGACTTCACCACAAATAATAAAAAAATTTTAAATAATAGTTATGAAATGATGGAAAATATTTCTAGTTTAATTGATAAGATTAAAAATAACTTTTATTTTGATGAGAAAAAAGGACCAAAATTAGTCCTGCACCCAGGTGGTCATTCTGAGTTTGCAGAAGATAATTTATCTAAAATTAATAGATATAGAAATTTAATGAAAAATATAAATAAATTAAAAAGTAAAAATTATAATTTACTTCTTGAAAATATGCCTCCTTTTCCTTGGTATTATGGTGGCATGTACTACCAACACATATTTAGTGATAGTGAAGAGATTATTTCTTTCTGCAAGGAATCAAATTTAAATATTTGTTACGATACTTCGCATGCAAAACTAAGTAGTAATTTATTGAAAAGAAATTTTATAAATTTTTCAAAAAAAATATTAAAATATACAGATTATTTACATATTTCAGACGCAAAAGGTACTGATGGTGAAGGTTTACAAATAGGTAATGGTGAAATTAATTTTAAAGAGTTTTTTGAACTTGCAAAGAATAACAATGCTAGCTTCATACCTGAAATTTGGAATGGTCATTTAGAGGATGGAAAAGGTTTCAAAAAAGCCTTGGAAAAATTGGAGTTAATTACAAAAAAAATTTCAGTAATTCATAAACATAAGTAAAAATTTAATAGCATCTGTATTATCATGTTAAAAAAGATTTTTAGGTAACACAATATCTATTGAATGAATAGATTGAACAAAAACAGAATTAAAAAATCATAAGGACTTCTCAAAGTCTATAAAATAGTAGTATCTTAGTTAAAGTTATTCTTTATTATTCGAATGATTTATCTATATGTTTAAATTCCCATTCCTAAGAGAACAATCTCTCATAAGATAGAATATAGTCTTTAAAACCAATACTATGGTCCAAATTATTAATATCTCCAAGCTTAGGTAAATTAAAGTCTTTGTTATTATCAATATATTTTTATAATTCTAAAAATTTAATTTTTTTTAAAAATTTCATGAAATACTTCTTTTTGAAGATAAGTTGATGCTGCTTCTCCTAAAATAATATGAAGCAATTTCATTTTTTAAATAATTTTTTTTAAGAAAATTTTTTTAATTAAATCAACTCTAAATTAAATTTAAAATTTTTTTCAGTGCATAAATCAAGCCAATTGAGCTATTAGTACTGGTCAGCTACACGCATTACTGCGCTTCCA
>MDTG01334403.1_pt1 | contig 16956 bp, 16 predicted proteins | sample 811421 | NCBI WGS metagenome assembly MDTG01 (sample SAMN05326645, study PRJNA326480) | marine metagenome | isolation source: seawater | place: Pacific Ocean: South East | collected 2011
CCTCTTTTAGTAGTGTTCTATTCGGGGAACAAACTAAAGGTATATATGGTACCTGGGAAGGTCCCTGGTACGAGGGAATGAGCAGCGGTGAAGTGACTCTGGTGCTAACAGAAAAAAAGCAAAGCATAAGGTTTACTAATTTTCTATCGATGGAGGTTTTGCCAATTGTTCTAGAAAATTATGCTATAAACAAAAATAAATTAGTTTTTGTTGTCCAGGATAAATTGGGGCACTTGTTTACGGCTGAATGCGAGCTTCAGTATCAAAAAATGAAATGCAGCGCTGAACATGAGGGTTTCGGGTTTTTATTGGAGCTAAAGAAGCTATCCATCCTTGAATAAAGTTTTATTTGCCCCCTGGAAGCATCTTTATGTAGTTAGCTAGAGCCTCAATCTTCTCCTCCCCTAAAACTTTTAGGTAGGGAGGCATCACTCCAGATTTCCCATTCGAGATTCTGTCAATTGTTTCTTCCAAAGATAATTTAGTTCCAGCTAACTGTGGTCCTTTTCCAGCTTTCATTCCGTACATTCCATGACACCAGGAGCAGTTGCTAGCAAACGTAGATTTAACCTTTACTCCATACTTTTCTGAAGCCACTTTCATTGCCGTCACGTATGGTTCTTCAGCTAGGAGAGGAGGGTTTCCCAAAACCAGATTAGAGAAAACCAAAATGGACCAAATTGAAATTAGTTTTTTTATTTCCATTCAAAAACTCCATTGTTTTTTAACGTACCAATTTTACACTATTTTAACAAAAAAAAGGCGGGGGAATGCCCCCGCCTCATTGATATTACAAGTGTTACTTATTATAAGCCGTAAACGGTCAAAATACCGGTATCTGTTGACATGGAGGTAAATGGCTCTCCGAAGAGTGGACCATAGTTACCAGCCACATGGCTTCCCCAACCGCTGGCAATAGCAATGTACTGCTTGCCGCCAGCCATGTAGGAAATTACACCGCCATGGTGTCCGGTTCCATTGTTATGGGACCATAATTTCTTTCCATTTCTTGCGTCTAGGGCATCAACCACTCCGTCAGCACCAGGAACTATAAGTATGTTTCCCTTTGTAGACATCAATGATGCTAAAGGAGGGTACTTATACTCCACACGCCACTTGAGTTTTCCAGAAGCTGGATCACGAGCCTGAATTGTGCCGTAGGACTTATCGATTTTTGTACCTTTTTTAGGTCCATTGGTAATCAACTGTGGGTGTGTGGCAGTCCAGCTAGCACCAAAATAGGCTTGACCAGAGTAGTCCGCAGGTCTATCTGCTTTTACAACGTCAAGGTCAAAACACCATTCTTGAGATACTTTGTAAATTAGCTTGGTCTTTGGACTATACGAGCCAGTGTTCCATGATGTGGCACCGTCAATTGCAGGACACATGTTTTTGTGCATCCCTTCAGTGAAGTCGACGCGATCGATTAAACGACCATCTTTGGTCACGCCACCGATGTAGTTGAAAGTTTCGCCAGTCATGTAAGCGTTAGTAACCTTCAGTTCCTGATCGGTTGCATTTGCTGGATCACGATCATAAATGAACATAATTCCACCTTTATTAGGGTGAACCATGTCTCCACCTATTACCATAAATTCTCCAACAGCTGAATCAAAGTCCCAAGCATCGTGAGGCATTTCTTGGAAATAGGCCTTTAGCTTACCTGAGTCAGCGTCAAGAACGACTACAGACGAGCTGTAGAGATTCAAACCTGGTCTTGGACCTTTAGTCATATAGTCCTTACCGGCAAAGTCATAATCAGGTGCTGGATTAGCCGTACCCCACCATACAGTGTTGTGCTCTGGGTCATATTGACCTGTCATCCAGCCGCCACCGCCACCAACTTTCCATGAGTCATTGCCCCATGAATCGCGTGATCTTTGGTCTCCACCGATTGTGTCGAACTGCCAGACTGTCTCGCCAGTTTTTGCATTGACTGCAAATATTGGTCCGCAGCAACCAGACAACTCACCACCGTTAGCACCAATTAAAACCATATCCTTAACTATTAGGGGAGCTCCGGTAAACGCTTTCTCTCCCTTGGAGTTAGACATAATTTCATTTTCCCAGGTAACCTTTCCGGTTTCCCTATTAACGGCAATCATTCTGCCATCAGTTGTTCCCATATACACGTTACCATGCCCGATTGCTATGCCTCGGTTATATGGGTTATAGAAGGTTCCCTCTGAGCGCTCGGTGTCAATCTTAGCTTTATAGCTCCACTTAAGGGCGCCAGTAGCACCGTCTAGAGCGAAAAGCTGTCCTGAGGTGCTTGTGTAATACAGCACGCCATCAACCGCTAAAGGAAAGGACTGAATTCCACGCTTTGCTGCTGGTGGAATGTGTGTCCAAGCAACTTTCATTCTTTTAACATTTCTTGTGTTTATCTGACTAAGTCCACTGTAATGGTGACCTTGGAACGACTGGTGATACATCATCCAGTTGTTAGGGTCTTTGTGGGCATTTAACAGACGATCCCAAGTAACGTCAGCAGAAAGTGCAAGTGAAGAATAGCCTAAAGCTACCACTGCACCAAGGGTCTTGATAAGCCCCATTTTACTCCAACTGTTCATATTACTCTCCCGAATAACAAAATTTTATTAATAAAATTAGCCCATAAGCCCATTCTATAGATTGAACCTTCACTTACAGACCCCATCAATGTATTACCTGATTTGGAGTTTGACAAGGGTTTTTCGACAATTTTAGCAATAAAATTTGTTATGTTTATGGATTGTGTATACATTTTTCTGCGAAAAATCCCAAAACTATATAATTAGATGGAATATTATCAGTAAAATGAGGTCTGCAGCTGGACTTACCGCACGGGACCTAGAAAGGCGATTCCTTTCAAAATCTGCCTAATTTATGGTTATTGAATTATGCTAATTGGGTAAAAGATTTGTACTTAGGATTATGATTATGACAAAAAGTTTTATTTTTTCCCCTAAAGGATCGATTGTTATTCCAGTGCTGGGAGGAACCAATTATCCGGTTAGGCGAGTTTATTGCGTAGGAAGAAACTATGAGGCTCACGCTCTTGAAATGGGCAACAACCCAGTCAAGGACCCACCATTCTTTTTTATGAAGCCAGTTGAAAGCATTGTATCCGAGGGTGGTGAAATAGCATACCCTCCTGAAACAAAAGAATATCATCATGAGGTGGAACTGGTAGTGGCGCTTAAATCCGGCGGGATTAGCATAAGAGTTGCTGATGCTTTAAATCATGTTTTTGGGTATGCTGTAGGACTTGATATGACTAGGAGAGATTTGCAGACAGAGGCAAAGAAAATGGGTAGGCCTTGGGATTTTGCCAAGGGGGCTGATCAAAGTGCACCAATATCTCGTGTTTGTAGCGTTGAAGAATGTGGGCATCTTTATAACGAGAAAATATCTTTAAGGGTCAATGGTAATCTCAAACAAGAAGCTAAATTATCAGATATGATATGGGGAGTGGCAGAAATAATCTCATATCTTTCAAAGTATCAGACTTTGCAGCCAGGCGATTTGATATTTACGGGAACCCCAGCGGGAGTGGGGCCAGTAGACAAAGGAGATCAATTAGTTGCTGCCATATCGGGGGTAACAAAGCTAACGGTTCAAATAAATTGAGACAAAGGTAACAATGGATACTTCAAAAACTTGGCTTGAGGTTTGTTTAAACGGAGGTTGCTCACCTGACCTGCAACCTAACATTCCCTTTAGTTTTGATGAAATAGTGAATGAAAGTTTAGCTTGTGTTGAAGCTGGGGCTGGAATTATATGCGTAGCTGCATATGATCAGAAATCAGGTAAAGTTGCTACGGATGCTGATATATACTCAAAAATCATCGAAGGAATTAGAACTAAAGTGGATACAATCGTTTATCCGCACCCCATTAATCTCAGGCAAAATGATTTGATACCGATTGAAGAAGATGATCGACTGAAGTTGGCGGAGATTTTAGGAGAAAGAGGGCTTCTCGATTGGGTTAATGTTACTCCTGGATCAAACAACATCACACATTATGATGAGGTTAGGTTAGATAAGGCGGGTATAGTTAATATTAATACTGAAACTCAGATTCGTTCAGCCCTAGGCATGGCAAAAAAATTTAAGGCTCATCCCAGTTACCAAATATTTGATCCAGGGGCTATCAGGATGGGAGCGTCATTAAATTGGCGAGAGGGTAGTCCAGTGGCTGTCTACAGATTTGTTTTTTCGAGTGGATTCCCCCTTGGATTCCCCCCGGAAGACTATGGGCTGACGGCTTATTTGAATCTGCTAGATCAGGTGGCGCCTGGGGCTCCTTGGATGATATCTGGTTTAGATGCTGATATCGCACCCCTGATACCCCGGGCTGTGTTGGAGGGAGGCCACGTGCGTGTAGGTCTTGGAGATGCACCCCTGGGCACTGACTTAAAGAATATTGATATGGTTAAAAAAGCCGTTGCGGATATAGAAAGCTCGGGTGGAAATTTGGCCACAGGAGACGAAATTCGAGATGCACTCGGAGGGATTCGAAAAAACCCTGAATTGATGCAAAGCAATCATAATTAACAGAAAGATAATATGATGCGACCCTTTAAAGTTTTGCTTGTCCTCCTTTTAATGGTCATGGATGTTGAACTACGGGCTGAGACCACTTTGGAAGTAAAAAAGAAATGGGGGATACCTTACATTAGTGGGGGGTTAAATAAAGGTGAAGTCCAGTTTATGGATAAAATCGCACCAAGGTTCCCAGTGCAACTCACTTTTAAGAACCAAGGAAAAGAGGAATCGATTGCTGGTGTTCAAGTAAGGGTTTTCGATATCAGGGGAGACTTGATATTCGAAGAGATAGCAACCGGGCCTAAGATGTTTTTAACTATCGACAATGGCCGCTATACTTTCAAAGCCACTTATATGTCTCGTGAATTGGTGTTTACTAAGGATTTGACCGGGAGGCGATACTTAGTTCTTGTTTTTGATTTTCCTGTACAGTAGAGGGCAGCCTGTGCCTGAGGGCCGAAATATACGGTATAATGGTACCAATTATGAATGGGGAGCTCGATGCCGTGCGAAAAAACGAGGAGAGTATGAATATTAGTTTGAAAAATCTAGCTGTGTGCGTTGGGTTTGTTTGTAGTTCATTAGTTTCTAATGTTAGTGCAGATGGTTCAAACAAAATGGAGAGGTTTCATCTTAGTAGGGCAGACTGCGAGTGGACTAATGAGATGGGAGAGTATATCTACAGGTGCATAAAAGCCAATGAGGGTTTTAACTCTCACTGGTGTTTTAATGAGACAATCGCGGTTTTTTGTGCTGTCAGTGAATAGTTAGTTTTTTCATGATTGGCATTGGGGCAAAAGTTTTTCTTAGCTTTGCAAGCGTTTAACCCTATTTTTAAATTTACTTGGTGTCCAAAAGGATAATGGGAGACCTTTTTTTAATCGTCGGGCAGCCGCTTTTTCATTTTCACCCACCATGGTAAGTTTGTTTTCGATATCTTTTATTTCAGGTAGGGATGTTCGTACCACTCCATCCAAATCGCCAGAGATAATATCTCCAGGGGCCACATCTATATTTCCACAGGTGATTAATGTGTTTATAGTCCCAGGACCATTTTTAAATCCTGAATTGGGAGTAATTCCAGTGGTGAAGACCGGTATTCCAACATCCAAAAGGCCCTTTTTATCACGGACTAACCCATCACAAACCACCCCTGCCACTCCAATCTTTTTTGCCATCTCTAACCAAAGATCTCCAATTTTAGCAGAGTGATAATCACCCCCCGAAGATATGACAATCACATCGCCTTCTTTGGCAAAATCCAGTATGGCCATGGCGCCTAAATTGTCTTGGGGTCCACAGAAGGTCGTTATTGCCGGTCCGCACACTTTCATTGCATCGTCGAGTGGCTTTATGGCAGGAATCAAACATCCAGCGCCATTCTGCGCATCTGCTATATACGTTGTTGGGTAACATTTAAATCTTTTAATTAATTGTTTAGAGGGTCTCTTTATTTTCTCTCTAATTTGTAATGCGATTGGGTCTCCGATCATGATTATGCTCCTATTAAAAAAATCTAAACAGTTGTTACTTTTTTTTCCGAAAAGGGCTATGTTGTTCGAGCTCATTTACGTAAAGGTTGGTATCAAGGGATTCTTTTTGCAAATAATTATCTATTGCATTTCTAAATTGAGGGTGAGCTAGCCAATGCGATGAGAAGGTTCTTACTGGCTCTAATCCTCTAGATAATTTGTGCTCTCCCTGCGCACCACCCTCAAAAAATTTTATACCATTTTTAATACAATATTCCAGGGCTTGGTAATAACAAACTTCAAAATGTAATCCAGAAAAAAAATCCACTGTTCCCCAATATCTTCCATAGAGTGTGTCTCCCCCCAAAATATTGAGGGCAGTCGCTATGTGTCTTCCCCCTTGCGAAGCAATTACTAAGACCAGGTTTTTGGGAATTTTTTTTGCAAGGGTTAAGAAGAAATTTAAGTTTAGATATGGCGTCGAATGATGAATACGGTATGTTGTTTCATAGCACTTATAAAAGAACTTCCAGTGAAGATCTGAAATCTCGTTTCCCGAAAGCGTTTCAAATTTAAAATTCTGTTCTACAAGGCGACGCCTTTCCTGTTTAATTTTTTTTCTATTCTTATGATTCATCGTTGCTAGGTAGCAACCGAAGGTTTCGTACTTATTGTTTGTCCAATGGAACTGTATGGTTTCCCGGCATAATAATTTATTAGATGATAAAAAAACCTGGTCATCGGCATGTGGAAAAAGGCAGTGAAATGATGAGAGGTTATTCTCCTCAGCGAGTGCCAAAGCACTCTTGATTAGCTTGTTTTTGTATTCCGGCTCATTTGTCAATAACCGTGGTCCAGCTACAGGGGTAAAGGGAATGGCGGAAATTAACTTTGGATAATAATCTAGTCCGTTACGCTGATAGGCATCAGCCCAAGCCCAATCAAAAACATATTCGCCATAGGAATGAGTTTTAAGGTACAAGGGCATTCCTGCTATTAACCTGTCATTGCGATAGTAAACTATATGGCAAGGGGTCCATCCGGTCTTTTCGCCAACGCAATGGTTTTCTTCCAAGGAAGATAGATATTCATGCGACAAGAAAGGGTTGGCTCCGGCCAGTTGGTTCCATGCGCTTTCGGAAACATCCCGCAAGGATCTAATAATTTTCCTCATTTTTTTTCTCTATGGTTGCAGGTCAATGATATTTTACTTTGTCTTGGTGCGACGAAAAATCTTTTTTGTCGCACTTTAGCGTCATTAAATGGTTTTGGTCAAAGCATTAGTAATGCTATAGTTAGCACATGAAAATTGCTCTCGCGCAACTTAATATAACAGTTGGGGACATTATTGGAAACGCTGCAAAAATTGGGCGTTTTGCAAAGCAAGCGCATGATGAAGGAGCTGATCTTTTGCTCACTCCAGAACTTTCCATTTGCGGATATCCTCCAGAGGATCTTTTGCTAAGAGAGGATTTTTGTGACAAATGTGTGGAACAACTTAAGGTGTTGGCTGCGAGATTGCCGCCTATTACCGTGATAGTAGGCCATCCCTCCAGAGAAAAAAAACAGATCTACAACGCAGCTTCTGTTCTTCAAAACGGAAAGGTTATCGCGACCTACTACAAGCAAAATCTTCCTAACTATACCGTTTTTGACGAAAGAAGATATTTTACGTCTGGGAATAAAGAGGTTTTGTTTAATGTAAAAAACTTAAGAGTAGGAATCAACATATGTGAGGATATCTGGACGTCAGATTTTTATACAGATCTTAATCACCATTCAAGGGACAGCCGTTCTGCGTCTCCGGTTCTGCAGTCGATGCGCGCCGGCGCTCAGGTCCTAATCGTGCTGAATGCCTCTCCATTTCATCTAGGGAAACATCATCGCCGATTAGAGCTTGTTCAAAGTATGGCAAAAAAAAACAAACTGCCGATAATTTTTTGCAACATGGTGGGAGGGCAAGATGAGCTGGTTTTCGATGGAAAATCTTTTGTTACTAACGCAGATGGTGATGTGATTCATCAGATGCCTGGCTGGATTGAAGAAACTGCGCTTATAGATTTTAAAGATGATGTTCCCATGAAGGGGACCATTTCCCCAGAACAATCCGAAGAGGCTGATGTTTATGAGGCTCTAAAGGTTGGAGTGAGGGATTATTTTAAAAAAGGCGGATTTTCAAAAGCTTTAATAGGCTTATCAGGTGGTATTGATTCAGCGCTAACTGTTTGTGTGGCAGCGGACGCTCTAGGGGGGGAGAGTGTGCATGCGGTAATGATGCCCTCGCAATTTACCTCAAAAATTAGTTTAGAAGATTCCAGGAAAATAAAAGATACGTTAGGTGTTAAGTATTCCGAGATACCTATCAGAGGTATTTTTGATTCTTTCTACAAAGAGTTGGAGACAATGTTTGCAGGGCAGCCTATAGACTCTACAGAGGAGAACTTGCAGTCCCGAATCAGGGGTACATTGCTAATGGCGTTGTCTAACAAATTTGGGGCATTAGTTTTGGCTACTGGTAACAAAAGCGAACTCAGCACGGGTTATGCCACGCTATATGGCGATATGGTAGGTGGATTCTCAGTGCTAAAGGACTTATCGAAAGCTTGGGTGTATAGATTGGCGCGATTTAGAAATAGAAAATCTGAGGTCATTCCTAACCGGATAATAACTAGACCGCCATCAGCCGAATTACGTGAAGACCAGGTAGACGAAGATAGTTTGCCGCCCTATGATATTCTTGATGGGATTTTGAAGATGTATGTCGAACAGAATAGATCCATCCCGGAGATTATTAAATCAGGTTATGCTTTAGATACCGTCGAGCATATCGTAAAGTTGGTTCATAATAATGAGTATAAAAGGCGACAAGCTCCGGTTGGAATTCGGATCACCCCCAGGGCCTATGGAAAAGATTGGCGATATCCTATAACTAATAGATTTAGAGCAGAGGGTTAATCATACGGTTTGTTGTTTTCTGGATAAAAGACGAAGAGGAGTTGGCATGAAAAAGATAGAAGCTGTCATAAAGCCGTTTAAGTTGGATGAGGTTAGAGAATCTTTATCAGCTTTAGGTGTTAGTGGTCTTACCGTGAGTGAGGTGAAAGGTTTTGGAAGGCAAAAGGGGCATACGGAGCTCTATAGAGGAGCTGAATATGTCGTTGATTTCCTCCCAAAGTTAAAAATTGAGGTGATAGTTGTTGATGAGTTGGTTGATAAGGCCCTTGACAGTATTACTCAAGCAGCTAAAACAGGAAAAATAGGGGATGGAAAAATATTTGTCACTGATGTCCAACGAGTTATCCGAATCCGGACAGGTGAAGAGGATGAGGCTGCAATTTAGTCGATTATGATTTTTTTTTAATGGATCTTAGAAGAACCAAAGTGGCCCCAGCGCCTCCATCCGATGGGGGTGCCTGGCAAAAAGCTAAAACCGAGTTCATATATCTTAGCCAGCCGACCATATTTTTTTTCAGTACAGGCTCTCTATTTTTTGAGCCAAGTCCTTTTCCGTGAACAATTCGAATGCACCTTTTTTTGCTCGATAGTGAGGCTGAAATGAAAGATACTAAATATTCTTTGGCTTCTACTCTAGTAAAGCCATGCAGGTCTAAGTTATCTTCCACTTTCCAGTAGCCCCTTCTTAGTTTGCGAATAGTTTGCTGGCTAATGCCATTTCTCCTGAAATATACTTCCTCGCCCGACTCCATTCTAATGTCCGGGTCTGGGGGCGACTCAATGGCCTCTTCTAACACCAACTTGTCATCTGCCAGTCGTTGCATGGCCATCGGTTTGATTGGCTTTCGAGGGATTTCTGCTCTTTGAGCATCTTCAAGGGGGATTGCCCCATCCACATGTTGACGAAAAAGTTGTTTATCTTGTTCAGATAGTTTTATAGTCTTGGTTCTCTTTTTCATTAGGCGTTTGATTTTTTTTGTAGAGTTATGTTTAACCTACTTCAGGTCAGCAAGATAACGCTCAGCGTCTAGCGCCGCCATGCATCCAGTAGCTGCACTGGTCACAGCCTGCCTATAAACGCTATCCTGGACATCACCAGCGGCAAACACTCCTCTAATACTAGTGGCTGTTGCGTCACCAGTCGAACCATTATTTGTTCTAATATATCCGTTTTCCATTTTTAAAAAATTTGTAAAGAGTTTTGTATTAGGAGTATGTCCTATGGCTATAAATACTCCCGTAACATTCAATTCTTTATTTTCCGCGGTATCAATTGCGCTTTCTAGGATAATTTTTTCTACACCTGCATCAGTACCAAGTATTTCTTTCAGTTTATGGTTCCACTCGATATTAACTGTCCCGGCCGCAACCTTCCCCATTAGTTTATCTATCAACATTGCCTCTGCTCGCAATCGATCCCTCCGGTGAATTAGTGTTACTGATGCTGCAATATTTGATAGGTATAGTGCCTCTTCAACCGCAGTGTTTCCACCCCCTATTACTGCTACGTCTTGTTTTTTGAAAAAAAATCCATCACATGTCGCACAGGCTGATACCCCTTTCCCAAGATATTTCTCCTCGGACGGAATTCCTAGATATTTGGCTGATGCCCCAGTGGCTATTATTAATGCATCACAACTATATTGCGCTTGGTCGCCGACTAACAGAAATGGTCTTTGGTTGAGTTTTGCTGAATGGATATGATCGTATATTATCCGCGTTCCAAATCGTTGGGCATGCTTTAAAAACCTGTCCATCAACTCTGGTCCCTGAACCCCATTTGCATCGGCGGGCCAATTTTCCACATCTGTCGTGGTGGTCAGTTGGCCTCCAGCCTCAATACCGGTTACCAGGGTTGGCTTTAGGTTTGCTCTGGCAGCGTATACAGCCGCCGTGTACCCAGCGGGGCCAGATCCAAGTATCAACAGTTTAGAGTGTTTAGTAACCATAGAAATGAGTTGGTTTTTTAAACTGGTTTATCAAAAATATGTCAGACTTCCAGGCAGTGACTGTATTTCTCAAAAATAGCAACACAAGATCTTACTGTTGGATTGTCCCAATGTGAGTTAGAATACACTATTTACAGTAAAAAAAAAGTTACGTTGTCTTCGAAACTAAAAAAACGACAAATAAAGAGGCGAGGGTCTTATCAAGACGATATGCCAGCCCATTTTTCCTCGTTGATGCGGGAGTCTTGGTTGCTGTTAGCAGGCGGAGCGGTTCTTTTTCTTATAATGGCTTTGTTTACTTATAACGAAAATGATTCGGCTTGGTCTCATCAGTCAGGTTATTCGGAAATACTAAATATGGGAGGGCAAGCTGGCGCATACCTTTCCGATATTTTGTTTTATTCCTTTGGTTCGTCTGCTTGGTGGTTAGTTCTAGGTTTATTTGCTCTTATTGTTTGGATCTTTAGAAGAGTTAAGGTGGTCAATGGAAGTGAAAAGCGGCCACTTGTAATATCTAGCCTTGGTTTCCTGACTTTAGTTATTGCCAGCAGTGCGTTTGAGGCGCTACGTTTATACAGTTACTCGAACAACTTGCCGGCTGGTCCGGGAGGAGTTATCGGTGATGTTATTTCATCTGGGGCGCTAAAACTATTTGGGTTCACCGGGGGAACTCTGTTGTTGTTAATCTGTATGGCAATAGGGGTAACCTTGGTTTTTGGAGTGTCTTGGATTGAAGTTTTTGAGAAAGTTGGAAAGGGTTTAGAAAGTTCGGTGAAAAAAATGTGGGGTTTTGTTGAGTCCTGGAAAGATCGTAAAATGGGACAAGCTGCTACCATGCTTAGAGATAAAAGAGTTCGACAGGCCAAAGAACGTTTTATTGAAAAGGCTCCCCTAAAAATCAATACTATTGATCCCAAAATCCCTCAGTCAGAAAGGGTGTCTCGGGAAAGACAAAAAATACTTTTTGATGATATGCCTGACTCTGAGTTGCCGCCGCTTAACTTGTTAGATGACCCACCCTCAGATCAGGTGGTCTTGTCGGAGGATACCCTTGAATACACATCACGGCTTATAGAAAAAAAATTAATGGATTTTGGTATTGAGGTGCGTGTGGTTACGGCCCAACCAGGGCCGGTAGTAACCAGATACGAAATTGATTTGGCAATAGGTATAAAGGGTAGTCAGGTAATAAATCTTGTTAAAGATTTGGCTCGGTCTTTATCAGTTGCCAGTGTTAGGGTTGTGGAGACGATCCCTGGCAAGACTCATATGGGGCTAGAAATACCCAATCAGAAAAGACATGTGGTTAGGTTATCCGAAATATTGTCGTCTGAGGTTTATGCGGAATTAAGGTCAGTGCTGACTCTAGCGCTGGGAAAGGATATTTCTGGGAAACCGGTGGTGGCTGACCTTGCAAAAATGCCGCATCTCCTGGTTGCAGGCACAACAGGGTCTGGGAAGTCAGTGGCAATAAATGCCATGATTTTGTCTCTTCTTTATAAATCGACAGCATTGCAAGTGCGACTGATTTTAATTGATCCAAAAATGCTTGAGCTATCGGTGTATGAGGGAATTCCGCATCTTCTCACCCCCGTGGTTACTGATATGAAGCAAGCGGCCCATGCTCTTGGTTGGTGTGTTGCCGAAATGGACAGGCGGTATAAATTAATGTCCGCTCTAGGGGTGAGAAATATAGCAGGTTATAACCAAAAGATACGTGATGCAAAAAAATCAAATAATGAAATAGATGATCCGTTCTCTGATGATCCTGAGAACCCAGATAAGTTGTCTGAGCTTCCTCTTGTGGTTGTTGTTATTGATGAGCTTGCAGACCTAATCATGGTTGTGGGAAAAAAAGTTGAAGAGCTAATAGCCAGATTGGCGCAAAAAGCTCGTGCCGCTGGACTCCATCTTATATTGGCGACCCAGAGACCTTCCGTTGATGTTATCACTGGACTCATAAAGGCTAATATCCCAACTCGTATTGGATTCCAGGTTTCCAGTAAAGTCGACTCTAGAACTATCCTAGATCAAATGGGTGCGGAGCAATTGTTAGGGCAGGGCGATATGCTATATTTGCCCCCAGGCACGGGTTATCCTCAGAGAGTGCATGGAGCTTTCGTAGCTGATTCTGAAGTTCATGCTGTGGTCGAGTATATGAAATCTAAAGGTGGTGATCCGAAATATATAAGTGAGGTTCTGGAGCCGTCCTCTCAATCTTCCGCTGGTTCTTTGGGTCAGGGAGACGAAGAGAATGACCCTTTATATGATCAGGCGGTAGAGGTCGTCATTAAGTCACGTAGAGCATCAATCTCTGCCGTGCAAAGACAGCTCAGGATAGGTTATAATAGGGCAGCACGATTGATAGAACAGATGGAGCAAGCTGGTTTAGTCTCTAGTATGGGTACCAATGGGAATCGGGAGGTCTTGGTTCCACCGCCCTCAGATGTTTAGTTAAGATGAAGTTGCATATTTCTTTTCTACTGAAGCTCCTTTATGTTCTAGGTTTTTATCAACACACCACTTTAATTTCGGCTGATCCAATTGAAAATTTAGAATCCTTTGTTCAGGAAAACATTAGTTCCTCCGTGGATTTTTCTCAAATTGTATATGATATTGAAGGGGAGGAAGTACAGGCTACTACTGGGTCGCTTAAATTCCAACGCCCGGGCAAGTTTAGGTGGCATTATAAGGAGCCATTTGAACAATTGATAGTAAGTAATGGTAAGACTTTGTGGGTTTATGACAAGGACTTAGAACAAGTTATTATCAGGTCAATTGGTGGAAGTTTTGGTTCGAGCCCAGCAGCATTACTTGCCGGGTCTGATGAGATTGATTCATATTACCTGATGGAGGGGGCAGGTGATGGTGTTGGTCAAGAAGACTCATTAGTTCTTAAGCCGCTTGAACAGGATGGAATGTTCAAAAAAATTAAGATCACATTTTTAGAAAAGAATATTTCAACCATGGAGTTGTTCGATTATCTTGGGCAAAAGACTATAATACATTTTTCCAAATTTAATAAACAAACCTCATTCAAACCAAAAACTTTTCAGTTTATTGCACCTGAGGGTGTTGATGTTTTGATGGAATAGTTAGTCTGGTATAGGGGTTAATTTCAAGAAGGATAGGTATGCTGGATATTCAAATGTTGCGGAATGATATTAAATTAGTAGCTGAGTTCCTAAACAAAAGAGGGGTCATTTTGGATGTTGCTGGATTCCAGAGTCTGGAGTCAAAAAGAAAAGCATTGCAAAGTAATACACAGGAATTACAAGCCAAGCGTAACGAATTTTCAAAGAAGATCGGGGACTTAAAGAAGGTCGGAGAAGATGCCTCTGACCTTTTGGAGACAATGTCCCACATATCATTGCAGTTAAAAGGTATGGAAACTGAATTATCAGGTTTGCAAAATGACGTGAAACAGTTTCTATCAAGTCTGCCCAATCTTCCTCATACCTCAGTTCCTACTGGTTCGTCTGAAGCCGATAATAAATTGGTAAAAGAAGTGGGTGCCCCTCCGTCTTTTGATTTTTCTATCAGAGATCATGTTGATATTGGTGATGAACTAGGTTTGCTGGACCTGGAAGCAGCAGCAAAGGTGTCAGGATCACGTTTTTCGGTTTTAAAGGGTGGTTTAGCGAGAATGCATAGGGCTTTAGTTCATTTTATGCTTGATATTCATACCAATGAACACGGTTATACCGAGGTCTATGTGCCTTATTTGGTAAATGATCAGTCAGTATATGGGACAGGGCAATTGCCCAAATTTGAGGAAGATCTTTTTTCTGTCAAGCGTGATGATGGAGAGAGTTTATACTTGATTCCAACAGCGGAGGTTCCTGTAACAAACCTTATGCGAGACAAGATATTAGATGCTAATGATTTGCCGATCAAGTATGTTTGTCATACTCCATGTTTTAGATCCGAAGCGGGTTCTTATGGTCGAGACACAAGGGGAATGATTCGCCAACACCAGTTTGATAAAGTAGAGTTGGTGCATTTTTGCAAGCCCCAAGATTCTTACAAAATGCTTGATCTTTTAACCTCACACGCTGAGGAGATTTTAAAGAGACTGGGTCTTGCCTATAGGGTTATGGTTTTATGTTCAAAAGATATGGGGTTTTCAGCTGCTAAGACTTATGACTTGGAGGTATGGCTGCCGGGTCAAAATTGTTATAGAGAAATTTCTTCTTGCTCTAACTTTGAGGATTTCCAGGCTAGGAGAATGATGGCCCGGTATCGGGGGGATGGTAATAAACCAGACTTGATGCACACACTAAATGGTTCAGGTCTTGCGGTTGGTAGAGCATTAGTTGCTATTATGGAAAACTATCAGGACGGCAAAGGTGCTATATTAGTTCCCGAGGCACTACAAAAATATATGGGGGGTGCCAAGAAGATTGAACCCGGCTCTTGATAAATGATTTTAATTAGGGCCGTTGTTTGTGATTATTTCGTAATAATTTCGGACGCTTTCTACAAGTGCTACCGCCTCGCCACCTCGCGCATAACCTCTCTTGACGGTCGAGTGGTATTTTTTTCTGGATAGTAAGGGTAGAGTTTTTCTAATAGAGACCCAGTGATTGGGATTAAGGTTGAAACGTTCAGCTAATATTCTAGCATCTTCAACATGCCCATGACCGACATTATAAGAGGCAAGTGCCATCCAGGTTCTGTCGGGCTCCAGAATTTTTTTTGGTAGGGAGGATTTCAAGATTTTTATATAATTAGTCGCCGCATAAATATTCTCTCGAGCATTCAGTCGGTTCTTAACGCCTAATCGATTTGATGTTGGAATTGTTAACATCATAAGCCCTTTAACTCCTGTGCGGCTGACAGCTTGAGGGTTCCAATGAGATTCTTGGTAACCCAGGGCTGCAATTAATCGCCAATCAACCTTATAAAAAAGACCAGCTTGCTCAAAATCATTTTGGTATTTGGGTAGGGTGGTATCGATCTTCTTTAAAAATGCTGCAATATCCTGAGACTTTAGTCTATCTAGGTGCCCAAAGTGTTTATCTTTTAGTTGTGATAATTTGCCATCTATACTGATTTTATGTATCAACTCATCAACCGATGCTTTTAAATCAGTTCTTGATTTTTTAACTATCCATTTTAAATTTTGGTTTTTTTTGTTTAATTTGCTGAGCTTAGTTTTTGGAAAGAAGCGGATGAGGTTCTTTGCGTCTTGGTAAGGCAGAATTGCGTAGTCAATTTTTTCATTTGATAGTTGAATAAAAATATTTCCTGCTTCATAAGTTACTGGTTGCGTGGCACGACTAGTGTTCTTGTTTGGACTTTGGTAATGGACATAAATATTTTTTATGTTAGGGGTTATTCCAATTTTATTATTGGTAAGGTCAAAATCATGCTGAGGGTGCCCAGATTCTTCTCTAAAAACAAATGAGTGATGGGTTTCAAGAAAGGATCTGCTTTGTAGAAATTGATCATAATGCTCGCCCCCCTGTGATATTGGCAAAGTGATTAAGTCTACGAAACCAAGTGACAATGACTTTTTCGCCTGATCCTGGCTCCTTACGTTTCGTATTACAACTCTTTGTCCCAGATGATCCGATAGCAACTGAAAAAGGTCTTCTTCAAATCCCTGTTTTTTGGGTTTCGGTATTCCAGGATATATGTTGGTGGTTGAAAGGAAAGGTATAACAACTAGTTTCCTTTCTCTGACTATGGAAGTTTTATTTTCAATTATCGAAAAAACTATTAACGAAAGAGTAAAACAGAGTAAGACTATTTCATATTTATTTTTTGTCATGACCATATAATGTTTTATAAATTGTTAGTCTATAGTACATTTTGAGCAGTCTGACTGCTAGAATGATTCCTAACTGTGGAGAGGTACCGAAGAGGTCATAACGGCGCTGACTCGAAATCAGATGGTCAGGTTTTCCTGGCACGTGGGTTCGAATCCCACTCTCTCCGCCATTAATCTATATAAGCCACTGTTTTATATAATATAAAATAATCTTAGAGTCTCAGCCCATACTTTATTTGATTCTGTGGTTGATCCAAGAGGCCATTCCTAACC
>MDTG01210863.1_pt1 | contig 16955 bp, 14 predicted proteins | sample 811421 | NCBI WGS metagenome assembly MDTG01 (sample SAMN05326645, study PRJNA326480) | marine metagenome | isolation source: seawater | place: Pacific Ocean: South East | collected 2011
ACGGCAAACCCCACTGGGAGCAAGGTTAAATAGAGAAGACACTGCAGAAATGCTAAAAACAGTCTTTAGTTAGTCTTCTGGGTTAGCCGCTTGAGCCTAGGTGCGAACTTAGGCCTAGAGAAATGACATCTTCAATGACAGAACCCGGCTTACAAACTATCTGGCAATTTTCCCAATATAAATGTTCTCTTTTTGTACTTATTATCTAAAAACAATTGTATTGACTATTTAAATTAAAACCCATACGATCCCAAATAATCCCATAATGGAGGGTGATTTGAAGATATTAAATGAAATAAAGGTTTTTAAGAAAAATGTTTCTATCAAGTTACGAAAACAAGTTAGACAAAAAAGGAAGGGTATCTGTGCCTGCTACTTTTAGATCCCATCTTAATTCTTTAGGTTATAATGGATTTATTACTTATCCATCCTTCAATCATTCAGCATTAGAAGCTTGTTCTCAGGATAGAATTGAAAAATTATCAAATACAATAGACTCTTTAAACCCATTTGAAGAAAAAAGGGATTATTTTGCTACTTCAGTATTATCTGAAAGTGTTAATTTACAATTCGACACTGAAGGTAGAGTTTCAATAACAGAAAAATTATTAAATCACGCTAACATCAAAAATAATATTTTGTTTGTTGGTCTTGGAAAAACTTTTCAAATATGGGAACCAAAAACGTTTGAAAAATTTAAAGTTTTGGCAAGAAAAAAAGCTTATCAAAATAGATCAAATCTTAAATGGGAAAATAAACAGAAAGGGGAGATAGTATGAGTATCAATATCGGAGGTGGAGAACTTAAAGAATTAAAACCTAGAATTCTAGTTTTAGGAGTTGGTGGTGCAGGCGGTAATGCAATAAATGCAATGATTGAAGCAGGTATGGAAGGTGTTGAGTTTGTAGCAATCAATACTGATGCTCAAGATTTAAAAGCAAATAAAGCACACGCAAAAATTCAAATAGGCATGAATTTAACAAAAGGATTAGGAGCTGGAGCAAAACATAACATTGGTCAAGCAGCAGCAGATGAGTCTATAGGTGAGATAGTGAATTATATTCAAGGAAGCAATATGGTGTTTATTGCAGCTGGAATGGGCGGAGGTACAGGAACAGGAGCTTCACATATAATTGCTAAAGCTGCAAAAGAATTAAATATTTTAACTGTTGGTGTAACTACTTTACCTTTCTTGTACGAAGGCAAGAAAAGAATGAGAAGAGCTTTAGAAGGACTAGAATTACTAAAGAAACATTTAGACACAACTATAGTCGTTCCAAATCAAAATCTTTTTAAGATCGCTAGTGAAGCGACTGGATTCGAAGAGTCATTTCATCTTTCGAACAATGTCTTAAAACAAGGAGTACAAAGTATTACTGATTTAATGGTTAGACCAGGAATGATTAATTTAGATTTCGCAGATGTTGAAACCGTGATGAGCTCAATGGGCAAAGCGATGATGGGAACTGGTGAAGCCGAGGGAGATAACAGAGCTTCAATAGCAACAGAAATGGCATTAAATAATCCTCTTATTGATGAATATTCACTTAAAGGTGCCAAAGGTCTATTAATAAATATTACTGGTGGAAAAGACCTAACTCTTTTTGAAGTTGATCAAATAGTTCAAAAAGTAACAGCAGAAGTTGATACTGAGTCAGAATTTATATTTGGTGCAATTAAAGACGATAATATGAATGGCAAAATAAGAGTATCAATAGTAGCTACTGCTCTAGATGGACACAAATTTCAGAATAATACTGTTCTTAATATGACTTCTAGAATACAAAATAGAAACAATGGATATTCTGACGGGCTGTTTTCTCAACCAATAAACCCTAATCATAATTTAGAGAATAATACCTTTAATTCAATAGAGGGAGCAACTGCTTTAAAGTTAGACGAAAAATTTGAGGTCAATGAACAAGATCAACACTCTTTAATGAATAACTTTGAAGAAAATATTCCAGAGAGCAAAACTGAGATGGATGTAGATAATATTCCTACTGGTGTTTCAATGGAAAATGCTTCTTATATGGAGAGTAATGATGAGACCAATTTGATATCAAAAGAAGATAGTAATTTAAAAACTGACACAGAGCTTGATCACGAAGAAGAGTACACACCACAACTTTTTTCAAATAATAGTGAAAGTGATTTTCAGGTTGAAAATGATTTAGAAGAACCTGGTCGTGATGAGCATACAGAAAAACTTTTTGATCAGGAATCAAATGAAGAGGAAGATTTTGAAATACCTGCATTTTTAAGAAAACAAAAATTTTAATGATTAAACAATATCATTATGATCAATTCAACTTCATCATCGGAATACCCCCATTTTCCGGTGATGTTGGATGAGGTAATAAAAATTTGCGCCCCTTCAAAAGGTGGTCTTTATGTAGATTGTACTTTTGGAGGTGGAGGTTATTCAAAGAAACTACTAAAATTTTCTAAAACAAAAGTTATAGCTCTTGATAGAGATACTTTTATTAACAAAATAAGTAAAAATTTAGAAAAAAAATATCCAAATAGATTTTTTTTCCACCAAAAAAAATTTAGTGAAGTGGATACAGTTGTTAACAATCAAACAGTTGATGCCGTTTTATTTGATTTAGGTTTATCGTCTATTCAATTAAATAACTTAGAAAGAGGTTTTTCTTTTAAATCTAAAGAAAAACTAGATATGTCAATGGGTCTTTCATCTACTTCTGCCGAAGAAGTAGTAAACCACTGTAGCGAGCAAAAGCTTAAGTCAATAATCAAAGTTTTAGGGGAAGAAAAAGATGCATCAAAAATTGCTAGAAATATCATTAAAACTCGTATTGAAAAAAAGATTACAAAAGTTGATCAATTAGTTAAGATTATTGAAAAAAGTAAAAAGAGAAATTACGTAAGTAAAATCAATCCGAGCACGAAAACTTTTCAAGCTTTAAGAATTTTTGTTAACAAAGAAATCACAGAACTTATCCAAGGAATCATTAATGCAACAAAAATTTTAAGACCTGGTGGAAAAATGCTTATTGTGAGTTTTCATTCAATAGAAGATAAAATTGTTAAATACTTCTTTAGTAATTTTTCATCTAGTCGCTCTAAACCATCTAGATATTTACCAGAATATGATAGTAAAAATATTTCGTTATTTAATAAATATAAAAATGAAATTTTTAAACCATCTAATAAAGAGATTGTTAGCAATCCACCATCTCGGTCAGCAAAACTTAGATATGCCACTAGAAGTGAAAATAAATTTATTTACCCAAATGAATTAATAGATAAATTTAATAAGTATTTAGACTTGGAGGAGTCTAATGTTTAGAATAAAATTAATTATTTCAATTTTTATATTTTCTATTTTATTAGGTGTTACATCCACTATTAAAAATAAAACAAGAATTATTGAAAAAGAAATAAATAAATTAGATAAAAAAATTGAAATTTTAAAAAAAGATTTACATGAAACTCAATTAGATTATTTTTATGTTTCTTCTCCTAGGTATTTATCTAAAAAAATTAAACAGCTAGCTTTTATTGATTATACACCAATGGATTTTTCAAGAATATATTTAAGTTATCAGGACTTTAGTGATTACCAAAAACAAATAACAAATCTTAAAATAGATAATGAGAAGAAAACGCAAAAAAGATAAAAAATTTAATATCAATCAAAGAAGTTTTTATTTTGAAGACTATTTGGAAACTAATCAAAAAAATAAGAGAGTAAAAAGTTCTAATATTTCTCAGGATAGAGTCTATCTTCTTTTTTTTTTATTTTTTTCTTTAATCGTAATATTTTCAATTAAAATTGTCTTTGTTTCTTTAAAAAATCTAGAAAGTTATAATGTAAAAAAAAATTCATCCAATTTTACTGCTTTGAGAAGAGATATAATAGATAGAAATGGAATTTTGATTTCAAGAAATGTTAAATCTTTTCATGCAGCCATCAAACCAAATTTAATCCAAAACAAAGAAAATTTTCTCTTAAAAATCAGGTTAAATTTCCCTGATGTATCAATCGAACAAGTAGAACAAAAATTTGATAAAGGTAAGTATTTTTACTTAAAGAGAAGACTTGATCAAATAGATAAAGAGAAATTGTGGTCCTTGGGAGAAAAAGGGATAATTTTTGAACCATTTCAGTCCAGAATTTATACCCATGCAAATTTGTATAGTCATATTTTAGGCCAAGTTGACTATGATAATTTTGGAGTTTCAGGAGTTGAAAAATATTTTGATAGGGAACTTAAAGATAAAAAGCTATTTAATAACCCGTTACAATTAACTTTAGATACAAATATTCAGCATATTATTGATGAAGAACTCAATAAGGCTCTAGAAACTTTTAAAGCAACCGGAGGGGCTGCCCTATTAATGAATGCTAAAAATGGGGAAATTTTATCTTTAGTTTCTTTACCAAATTTTAATATTAATAAGAGAAAAAATATTAAAGATAAAAATTATATTAATAAAATTACTAAAGGTGTTTATGAGTTAGGTTCTATTTTTAAAACATTTACAATTGCTTTGGCTATTGAAAAAGATCTAGTATCACCTAAGACAATAATTAAAAATATACCTAAAAAAATAAAGTGCTCTGTCCATGAAATATCAGACATAAAACAGTTTCCAAAAGATTTGTCAGTTGAGGATATATTAATTAGATCTTCTAATATAGGAACTTTAATTTTAGCTAAAAAAGTTGGTGAACAAAACTATAAGGAATTTATTAAAGAAACAAAGTTACTTGAAACACCAGAATTAGAATTAGAAGAACTTGGAACTCCTTTAAATTTTAATTGGAATAAATGTAAGTTAGAAACTATTTCCTATGGTCATGGGATTGCAGTAACGCCATTGCAAGCCACTGCAACATATGCTGCATTAACAAATGGTGGTAATATTATTAAACCAACAATTATAAAAAGAAAACAATACAAAGAAAATAAGAGAATAATTTCTTTAGAAACAAGCAAGAAAATAAATACAATTTTAAGAAAAGTAGTAACAGAAAAAGAAGGCACAGCTAGCCTAGCAAATATTTATGGATATGATGTTGGAGGGAAAACAGGAACTTCAAAAAAATATAGTAATGAAAATGAAAATCTTAATAGTTTCATTTCAGTGTTTCCTTCTACGGACCCGAAATATGTTTTACTTGTGATGCTAGAAAACCCTCAAATTGCTAGTAATTTAATCTATAACTATAGAGGTATTAAGATTAAAGGAACCAGAAATGAAGCAGGCTGGAACTCTGTTTATACTGCTGGCAAAATTATAAAAAAAATTGGACCTATTTTAGCCATAAATAACGAAGAATTTGACGACAAACATGTTGCTAAAAAATCTAATTAAACGTTATCCTCAAAATCTTAAAAAGTTTTCAGTAAAAGGCTTAGCTATCAACAGCAAAGATGTAAAAAAAGGGTTTATTTTTTTTGCTATCAAAGGAAACAAATCAAATGGTGAAAATTATATTAATCAAGCTATTAAAAATGGAGCAGATATAATTATTTGTTCAAAGAATTGTAAATTTCAAAGCAATAAAGTTCATATTATTAAAACAAAAAATGTACGAAAATATTTAAGTGAGATCACATCTAAATTCTATAAACTTAAACCAAAAAATATTATTGCTGTAACAGGTACAAATGGAAAAACATCTGTAGCCAGTTTTTTTTATCAACTTCTAGCACTAAACAATATTCCAGTTGCTTCTATTGGAACTTTAGGAATCAAATATAATAATCAATGTATCAAGACTAATCTTACATCTCCTGATTTAATTACTCTTCATAAAAATCTTGAAAAATTAAAAAAAAATAAAATTGATAATGTTATTATTGAAGCTTCCAGTCATGGCCTTGATCAAAATAGATTAGATAATATTAATTTCAAGGCAGGAATTTTTACTAACTTCAGCCAAGATCATTTAGATTACCATAAATCAATGAAAGATTATCTTAAGGCAAAATTAATTTTATTTTCTCAATTATTGCCTAAAAAGAGTTTTGTAATCACAGATAAGCTTAATAAAGAATATAAAAATTTGAAACAAATTTCAAAAAAAAGGAAACTAAAATTACTAGATATTGATAAAACACTAAATAAAATACAAAATTTTCCTTTATCTTTAATTGGATCGTTTCAGAGAAAAAATTTATCTATGGCTTTTTTAGCAGCCCGATTGTGTAATTTAAATGAATCTAAAATTTACAATGCAGTAAAAAAGATTAAAACCGTTGATGGCAGATTAGATTTAGTAAGAAAATATCCAAATAATATTAAGGTCTTTATTGATTATGCCCATACCCCGGATGCATTACAAGAAGTTATTAAATCAATACAAAATACTTACAATAATAATGTTTCCTTAGTTTTTGGATGTGGAGGAGAGAGAGATTTTAAAAAAAGACCAATGATGGCAAAAATTGCAAAAACTTTTTGTGAAAAAATTTATGTAACCGATGATAACCCAAGAAATGAAGACCCAAAAAAAATTAGAAGAGAAATAATAAAACATCTTAATGGAAGTAACTATTTTAATATTGGAAACAGATTTAAAGCAATTAAAGAAGCAATAACCAATGCTGAGCCAAATGAAATAATTTTAATTGCAGGAAAAGGTCACGAAAATCATCAAGATTATGGAAATAAAATTATTTTTACATCAGATAAAAAAATAATTAAAAAACTAAATATAGAGAAATACTTATTAAATCAAAAAAAATATAATTATTTTTTTAACTCAAAAATAGTAAATCAAATTGTTAATACTAAGAAAGTTTATAGATTTGATGGACTTGCGATAGACTCTAGAGATGTTAAGAAAGATAATTTATTCATAGCTATTAAAGGTAAAAATAATGATGGAAATCATTTCATTTCTAAAGCTATAAATAAAGGTGCTCGATATATTGTGTCATCAAAAAATAATAAAAACGATAACAAAAGAATAATTAAAGTAGATGACACAGTTTCATTTCTTAATAAATTTGCAAAATTGAAAAGACAAAATTCTAAAGCAAAAATCTTGGCCATAACTGGTAGCGCTGGTAAAACTTCATTAAAAAATATTCTTAATTCTTTACTTAAAAAATACGACAAGACTTATGCCTCTCCAAGATCTTTTAATAATCATTATGGCGTTCCACTCAGTTTATCTAATCTCAACCCAGATCATAAATTTGGAGTATTTGAGGTAGGTATGAGTAAAAAAGGTGAAATAAATAAACTATCTAAAATAATAAAACCTAATTTAGCTATAATTACGAATATAGCTGAAGCTCACATAGAAAATTTCAACGATATCAAAGGCATTGCAAAAGCAAAAAGTGAAATTATACAAAACATTCAGAAAAATGGAACTGTTATTTTAAACCGTGATGATAAATTTTTTGATTATCTAAATATAAAAGCAAAATCAAAAAATATTAAAGTTGTTTCTTTTGGAACATCAAAAAAATCAGATATCTATTTAAAAGACTTAAAACAACGTGGTTCAACCAAAGAGATTACTATTAGTGTTAATAATGAAATTCTAAGGTTTAAAATAAAAGACATTAATATTTTTAATGTTCTTGCTTCTATTGCTGTTTTAAAAGAATTGAACTTAAGTTTTCATAAAGCCATACAAGAATTTAAAAACTTAAAACCTACCGAAGGAAGAGGTAGAACATACAAAATTAGAAGGTATAAAAAAGTTTTTAAGTTAATTGATGAAAGTTATAATGCAAATCCATTTTCAGTAAAAACTGCAATAAATAATTTTTCATCAATAAAAAAAGATAGATTTAAAAAATATCTTTTGTTGGGTGATATGCTTGAACTTGGAAAAAAAACAGAAAATTATCATAAGAAACTATCAGGACTTATTAACAGTTCTGATATTGATAAAGTTTTTGTTAAAGGAGAAAAGATACTTTTTGCCTATAAAAATTTAAAAAAAGAAAAACGTGGAAATATTTTTCAATGTGATAAGGATGTTGACTTTATTCTTAAAAATATAATCGCAAATAATGATTATTTAATGATAAAAGGATCTAATGCAACAGGATTAAATATGATTTGCAAAAGTATGATAAAAGGAATTTAGATGTTATTTAATTTACTCACATCTTTTATAGAACATTATTCTTTTCTAAATGTATTTAAATATCTTACTTTTAGAACGGGTCTTTCAGTAGTTACATCTTTAGCTGTCGTATTTATTATAGGAGGACCACTAATCAAAATTTTTTCTGCTAACATGATTTCTGGCCCGATAAGACAAGACGGTCCTATAGATCACATAATAAAAAAATCGGGAACACCTACAATGGGAGGCGTGATTATTATAATTGGGATGCTTACAAGCACTCTCTTATGGGCTGATTTAAATAATATTTATATTTGGACCTTAGTTTTTGTATCTTTGGGTTTAGGGTTATTAGGTTTTACTGATGATTTATTAAAAATAAAATTAAAAAACTCAAGAGGATTAAATTCAAAATTAAAATTTCTTGGCCAACTAATTATCGGAGCTTTAGCCTTATTAATTCTAATTAAATTTTCTGATCATCAATACCTTTTTAATTTATATTTTCCTTTTTTCAAAAATTTAATTTGGCAAATGGGTCTTTTTTTTATTCCATTTGCATTATTTGTGATAATTGGATCTTCTAATGCGGTTAATTTAACAGATGGGTTGGATGGCCTAGCCACTGTTCCAGTTATGTTGGTAGCACTTTCATTCACATTAATTTCATATGTAGTCGGAAATACAATTTTTTCTGAATATCTTCAATTACAATATATTCCTGACGTTGGAGAACTTTCAATTTTTTGTGGTTCGATTGTAGGATCTTGCTTAGGTTTCCTTTGGTACAATGCTCCCCCTGCAAAAATTTTTATGGGAGACACAGGTTCATTGTCCTTAGGCGGTTCTTTAGCAGCAGTAGCTATTATTGTTAAACATGAAATAGTTCTAGCAATAGTTGGAGGATTATTTGTTTTAGAGACCGTGTCAGTAATAATTCAAGTTGTTTCTTTTAAACTTACTGGTAAAAGAATTTTTAAAATGGCTCCAATCCACCATCATTTTGAAAAAAAAGGATGGGCTGAGTCAACAATAGTAATTCGATTTTGGATTATTGCCATAATATTGGCTTTAGTTGGATTAGCGACATTAAAATTACGTTAGTGGATGTCTCATACATTAAATTTAAAAAAACTTTCATTTTTAATATATGGATTGGGCTCAACTGGATATTCGGTAATTAAATATTTTAAAAAAAAAAAAATACAAAATTTCTATGTTTGGGACGATAATCCGAAAAAACGTGGTAAGTTACCTTTTAAAATCCCTTCAAATTTAAAGAATACTTTAAAAAATGTAGATTATATAGTTTTAAGCCCAGGGATTAGTTTAAAGAAAACAAAAAATAAAAAGAATTTATTACAATTTAAAAAAAAAATAATTACAGATTTAGATTTATTGTACTTAAGTAATTTTAAATTTAGGTCAATTGTTGTTACAGGAACAAATGGAAAATCAACAACATGTAAAATAATAACCCATTTATTAAAAAAAAATAAATATAACGTAGACATAGGAGGAAATATAGGGAGGCCGGTTTTAAACTTGAAGATGAAAAAAAATATTCATCTTGTTATTGAAGCTTCCTCTTTTCAACTTTCACATTCTAAATTCGTTCGCCCAAATTATGCAATTTTATTGAATATCAGTAACGATCATTTAGATTGGCACGGATCAACCCGTTCATATATTCAGTCTAAACTAAAAATATTTTCCTTACAAAATAAAAATAATTTTGCCTTGATAAATGAAAATTTAAAAAATATTTTTAAAACAAAGAAATTTTTAAGTAGATTAATTCCAATTAAATCTGGAAACTATCAAAAAATAAAATTTAAAATAAAAAATGATTATTTAAAATTTAAAGCTAATGATGAAAACATGAATTTTGCCTATGCTTTAGCAAGACTTTTAAAAATTAAAGACAACTCTTTTATAAAATCTATGAACTCCTTTTCAGGATTACCACATAGGTATGAAAAATTTCTTAAAAAAAAGGGTATTACTTTTATAAACGACTCTAAAGCAACAAGTTTCCAGGCAACGAAACCAGCTTTAAGCAGTGGAAATAATATTTATTGGATAGTAGGCGGCTTACCAAAAGATAATGATAAGATTAATTTAAGATATTTAAAAGATAATATTATAAAATCTTACATAATTGGAAAAAATACAAATTTTTTTAAAAAACAACTTAAGAATAAAGTAAAATATTCTATTTCAAAAAATCTTAAAAAAGCAATATTAAATATATTAAAGGATATAAGATTATTAAAAAAAACAAGCAGTACTATTTTGTTTAGCCCTAGCGCAGCTTCATTCGATCAATTTAAAAACTTTGAAATAAGAGGTAATGAGTTTAAGAAATTAAGCAAAAAATATGCTAAAAAATATATTTAAATTTGAATTTAATATTTATTGGAGGAATATAGATAAAAATATTCTTTTTGGTTTTTTTATCTTATTTTTTTTAGGCCTTTTTTTTTCATTTTCATCTACCTCGTCATTAGCAGGTGAAAGATTAAATAAGACTTATTATTTCTTTTTTTCAAAACATTTAGCTTTCACTATATTAGCACTTTTCATAATGTTTATAATTTCAGCAATTGAAACTTCCTTACTTAAAAAAATAGTAATTCCACTTTTCATGCTATTTTTTATTTTATTGATATTGGTACCCATAATTGGAGTAGAAGTTAAAGGTGCGAAAAGATGGCTAAATTTGTATTTATTTAGACTACAACCTATAGAACTTTTAAAACCTTTTTTTATATTAGCCACGGTTAAAATACTTACTTTAAATAAATTAAAAAATTCTCTAATAAGGTACATATTTAGTTTTCTTTTGTTAACCTCTGTAATAATTCTTCTGATTGATCAACCAGATCTTGGACAATCAATTCTGCTTATCGGAAGTTGGATTGCAACGGTGTTCGTTTCAGGTGTAAGTATTTTATATATTTTAAGTTTTTTTATAATTTTTACCCTTCTTATCGGAGGTATTTTATTTTTAATGCCTCAAAAATTTGGTTATATAATTAATCGTTTAGTTACATTTTTGGACCCTAGTAAAGGAGACACATTTCAATCTACAAAAGCTTTAGATGCGATAAAACAGGGAGGGCTTAAAGGTCAAGGAATGGGAGAGGGAATTTTAAAAGATAGCGTACCTGAAGCTCACACAGATTATATTATAGCAATTATTTCTGAAGAATATGGATCGATTATATCTATCTTAATTATAACAATCTTTTTATATATTGCTTTTAGAATAATTAAAAATTGTGTCCTCAAAGATGATGAATTTTTAAAACTGTCTTTATGTGGTTTAGCATCACTTCTTATTTTTCAAACATTTATTCATATTGGAGTAAATACAAGTCTATTACCCACAACTGGAATGACTTTACCTTTTTTGAGCTATGGAGGGTCATCCCTTATTGGAAGTGCAGTTTTAGCAGGAGTAATTTTAAACTATACAAAAATTAAACTGGATACAGATGAATAATAGTCTAAAAAAAATAATTATTGCTACAGGTGGTACTGGAGGCCATGTTATTCCTGCCTATAGTTTAGCAAAACATTTTATCGATAATAAAAAAATTTATGTTGAAATTATTTCAGATAAACGGGGTTTAAAATATTTACAAAACTATCATGATATTAAAATAATTAAGATTAGCTCATCAACTATTTTTAAAAAAAACATATTCAGGGCATTATTATCATTAATAACAATTTTCTACTCAATATTAAGATCGGTGATTATTTTAACAATCAATAGACCAAATTTAGTTTTTGGTATGGGTGGATATTCCTCATTTCCAGTATGTATTGCTGCTTCAATTCTTAGAATCCCATTTATCATTTATGAGAATAATCTTTATCTTGGAAAAGCTAATAGATATTTATTACCATTCGCAAAAAAAATTTTTGTTTCTTATAAAGAATTAGAGGGAATACCAAAAAAATTTAATAACAAAATATGTGTTACTGGCAATATAATTCGAAAAGAGATACTCAATTTTCGATCAAATAATAATCCTAATGACACAAAATTGAGAATTTTAATTTTAGGCGGTAGTCAGGCGGCAAAAATTTTTGCTGAAAAACTTACAAAAATTTTTAAAGACTGCCACAAAGCTAAGATATCTTTAAAGATTTACCAACAGTGTTTACCTGAACAAAATAAATTTTTGACCTCTTTTTATAATGATTTAAATATCGATTTTGAGATTTTTAACTTTAGCAACAATCTTTTAGACTATTTTTCTAAAATTAACTTAGCAATCACTCGATCAGGCTCTTCAATGTTAGCAGAATTAATTAATGCACAAATACCCTTTATTTCTGTTCCTCTGCCTTCATCAGCAGACCATCATCAGTTAAAAAACGCTATTTATTATGAAAAAAAAGGGTATAGCTATTTAATTGAAGAAAAAGATTTAGACTTCAAGCTGTTTAAATTGATAAAAAAAATTAGTGAAAACACTTCGCTATTAAGCCAAATGATAATTAGACAAAGACAACATTCTGACAAATCAGTATATGAAAATATTGATAAACAATTAAATAAGATAACTAATGAAGAATATTAGAATTGGACAAAAAGAAGTCATTCATTTTATAGGGATTGGAGGAATAGGCATGAGCGGCTTGGCCCAAGTTATGAAGACTATGAATTTTAAAATTCAAGGTAGCGATCAAAGTAAAAATAAAAATACCTATAACTGTTCAAAAGCAGGCATCAAAATTTTCATCGGACATGCTAAAAAAAATATTAGTAATGCTACAATTATAGTCAAATCCTCTGCTATAAAAGATAATAATATTGAAATAAAATACGCAAAAAAAAGAAAGATCCCAATTTATTCAAGAGCTGAAGTTTTGGCCAATGTTGTTTCATTAAAAAAAAATATTATAATTACAGGTTCCCATGGAAAAACTACTACAACATCTTTAGTGGCAAAAATTTTGTCTGACCAAAAATTAGACCCAACAATAATAAATGGTGGAGTTATAAATTCTTTTAATAGTAATGCTAAGCTAGGAAAAGGTGACTGGGCTATATTAGAAGCCGACGAGTCTGATGGTAGCTTCTTAATGTTGCCAATTAATTATTCTATAGTTACAAACATAGACTTTGAACATATAGATTTTTATAAAAATTATAAAAATTTAGAAAAGGCATTTATACAATTTATAAATAAAACTCCTCCAATTGGAAAATCTTTAATTTGTATCGATAATAAAAATATAATGAAAATTTTACCTAAAATTAAAAATAAAAATATATTAACTTACGGATATTCAAATAAAGCAAATTATAGAATTAGTAATACAAAATTTTATCCAACTCATTCCATATTTGATTTGCATTACAAAAATCTAAATAACAAGAAAGCAACTATTAAAAATATTAACATTAAGTTAATAGGAGAACATAATATCCTTAATGCTACTGCGGCCACTGCAGTTTGTTTAAATCTTGGTATAAAAATTGATACAATAAAAAAAGCGTTAAGAAACTTTTCTGGGGTTCAAAGAAGGATGACTAAAATATTCACAAAAAATAAAAATGAATTCTTCGATGACTACGCACACCATCCAACAGAAATTTCTTCCATTCTTGCAGGTGTAAGAAAGGTTTACCAAAGAAGAAAAATTATTTCAGTTTTTGAACCTCATCGATATTCTAGAGTGATGTCATTACAAAAACAATTCTCTAAATCGTTTGTTAAATCAGACTTAGTATTAATTTGTCCTATGTATGCTGCAGGAGAGAAAAAAAATTTAAAGTTTAAGCTATTAAATTTTGCTAAATTAATATCAAAAAATTCAAAAACTCAGACAGTTCTTGTAAAGAATAAAACAGAATTATCAAAATACTTTAAAAGGAATTTAATTAATGATGAAATCATAATAGGTATGGGAGCCGGATTAATTTCACAATGGATGAAAGATTTAAAATATAATTTATGAAATTGAACACAGATCATTTAGAGCAAAAATTTGGTAAAAACTTAATCATTAAAGAGGACCTATCAAAATATAGTTGGTTCAATTTAGGAGGACCGGCTGATATTTTTTTTCGACCAGAAAACAAAGATCAGTTAATAAATTTTTTAAAAGAAATAAAAAAAAATAATTTTAAGGTTCATATTTTAGGGGCAGGTTCAAACACTTTAATTAGAGACGCTGGGGTGAAAGGCGTAGTAATTAAATTGGGATCTAAGTTTTCAAATATAAAATTATTAGATAAGAATACTATTGAGGTAGGAGCATCTACTTTGGATAGGAAAATTTCAGATTTTGCAAAAAATAATAATATCAGTGGCATGGAATTCTTATCATGTATTCCCGGTTCATTAGGAGGTGCTATAATTATGAATAGTGGATGTTACGGGTCTGATATCTCTGAAATTTTGTCATCTATTAAAATTATTGATGAAAACGGAAAAGAAAAAGAGATTAAAAAAGAGGAAATTAAATTCTTTTATAGATGCACTAATATTCCGAAAAATTATATTATATTGTCTGCAATATTGAAGGGAATTGTATCTACGAAACAGTTAATTGAAAAAAAACAATCAGAACTAATTTTAAGAAAAAAAAACTCTCAACCAAGTAAAATTAAGACTGGTGGTAGTACATTTAAAAATACAAAAGATAAAAAAGCTTGGATGCTGATTAAAGAATCTGGCTCTGATAAACTTTACATAGGTGATGCTAAAATTTCAGATAAACACTGTAATTTTTTTGTCAATGAAGGAAAAGCAAAAAGTAAAGATATTGAAGAACTAATCAATAAAGTTAAAAAAGAAGTTCAAAATAAAACGGGAGTTAACTTAGAGCTCGAAATTAAAATTATTGGAAATGAAAAATAGAAGAGTTTTAGTAGTTTTAGGCGGAACATCTGGTGAGAGAGAAGTTAGTCTCGACAGCGGAAAAGCTTGTGTTAAAGCATTAAAAAAAAAAGGATATAAAGTTTCAACTTTCGATCCTAAAAACAAACCTTTAAATTTAATTGATAAAAGAAGTATAGATGTTATTTTTAACGCACTCCACGGTAAAGACGGCGAAGATGGTGTCGCACAGAGTTATTTTGAATATTTAAAAATTCCATACACACATTCAGGAATAAATAGTTCTTACAATGCAATGAATAAAATTATTTCAAAAAAAATATTTAAGAAAAAAAAAATTAGATCACCGCTGTATTTTGTTCTTAAAAAAAAAACTTTCAATAAAACTAAATTAAATAAAATTTTAAAAAAAAAAGGAATGAATTTTCCTTTAGTTATTAAACCTGTAAACGAAGGATCTAGTATTGGCGTAAGAATATGCAAGAATATTTTTGAATTTAATAAGTCTTTAAAATTTCTTTTTAAAAAATATATAGAACTAATAATTGAAAGTTATGTGGGCGGACAAGAAATTCAAGTTGCAGTATTAAATAATACTCCGCTAGGGGCTATTGAACTTGAACCAAAAAGAAAATTTTATGATTATAAAGCAAAATACTCAAAAGCAGCAAAAACTAAACATATAATGCCAGCAAATTTAAAAAAATCTAAATATAATGAAGTACTTAAAATTGCAAAAAAGGCACATAAAATTTTATGCTGTAAAGGAGTTACTAGATCTGATTTTAAATTTTTTAAAAATCAATTTTATTTATTAGAAATTAATACCCAACCAGGCATGACTAGCTTATCGTTAGTCCCCGAAATAGCTAATTACAAAAGAATATCTTTTGAAAATTTAGTTGAAAAAATATTACTTAATGCCAGCATAAATAGATGAAGAAATCAGTTATTGGGTTGATTATACTTTTTGTCTTCTTGACCACTTATACCCCTAAGCTCGATTTAATAACAGGATCTGATTTTAACATTCAAAAAATCGAGATAGAGGGAAATTCAATTTTAAAATCTGAGAAAATTGTTAAAAAGTTAAATTTTTTATATAAAGAAAATCTATTTTTTTTAGATTTTAAAGCTATTGAAGACATTTTAAAAAAAGAGTCTTTTATTGAAAGCTTTAGTGTAAAAAAAATTTATTTAAATACTATAAAGATTATAATAGTAGAAAAAACCCCCATCGCAGTTTTGCAGAGTAAAAAAAGAAAATTATATATTTCTGATAAAGGAGAATTTATAAATTTTAAAAAAATAGAGAAATACGTTGATTTACCAACAGTGTTTGGTAACGGAAACTCCTTCTTTTCTTTATATCAAGACCTAAAAAATATTAAATTTCCATTTGAAACTATAAAAGCTTATTATTTTTTTGATTCTGGTAGATGGGATTTGGTTATGCAAGATGATAGATTGATAAAGTTACCAATTAAAGATTATTTAACTAGTTTAAAAAGTTATATGGAGTCTATTAATAATATCAATTTTGAAAATTATAAAACATTTGATTACAGAATCAAAGATCAACTAATTTTGAACTAGAAAATGGAAATAGGTCATCCAATTCTTTTTGTTGAAATAAATGATACAAATTATATTTTTGTTGCTGGCAAATATGATGAAAGTCAAAATTTTCAAGTAATTCAAAAAAAAATAGTACCTAGTTTAGGTATAATTAAAAATAAATTTGTGAATATTCAAGAGGCATGCGAGGAAGTAAAAAAAAACATTGCGTTAATTGAAAAAAACTTAAATTATATTTTTAAAGAAACAATTGTTATAATAGATAATTTCGATCATTCTTGTATAAATATTTCAGGATATAAAAAATTAAATGGTTCTCAGGTTTTAAAAGAGAACATTTCCTATATTTTAAATTCACTTAAACTTGAAGTAACAGAAATTGAAAAACAGAAAACTATTTTACACATTTTTAATTCTAAAAGTATTTTAGATGAAACTAGTAC
>MDTG01198057.1_pt1 | contig 16954 bp, 17 predicted proteins | sample 811421 | NCBI WGS metagenome assembly MDTG01 (sample SAMN05326645, study PRJNA326480) | marine metagenome | isolation source: seawater | place: Pacific Ocean: South East | collected 2011
AGCACAGCAGTAATGATTCTCGAACCTCCTTGTGCACCTGTAATGATAAAAGGTTTTCCGTCTCTTAGAATTATTGTTGGTGTCATTGAGCTTAGAGGCCTCTTTAAAGGTTCAATTTTATTTGCTTCATTTCCTAAAAGTAAGAAATAGTTTTCAATGCCAGGAGATGATGAGAAATCATCCATCTCATTATTCATGAGGATCCCTGTTCCTTCAATAACAACACCAGAACCAAAAGCCGTATTTAAAGTCGTGGTATTGCTTACAGCATTGCCATATTTATCAATTACAGAAAAGTGTGTGGTATTTTCCTTAAACTTAAATTTTTCTGGTTGAAAATCTTCTTTTCTCGTACTGTTATCAAAATTAACATTAGAGAGTAGTTCTTTAGCCTTATCTTTGCTTAAAAATTCACTAAATGGGACCTCATAAAAATCTGAGTCTCCTAAATATACCGATCTTAGTGAATAGGCTATTTGCATAACCTCACTAATTTTTAAAATGTTCTGGGGTGATTGAGATTCATTATCTAATTCTAAGTTCTCAATCATATTGAGCATTAATGCCAACATTAGTCCTCCAGAGGAAGCTGGTGGCATAGTAATAACATCTAACTCTTTATAGCTAAATTCTATTGGTTCTCTCATTTTTGCTTGATAAAGTGATAAATCTTTCTTGGACATCAAACCGCTATTATTTAACATGTCTTGTTCAATTAATTTTGCTGTACGACCCTTATAAAAACCATCCTGGCCATTATTTGCTATGAGTTCCAGGGTGTTGGCAAGGTCGGTTTGTATTAATCTATCGCCGGCTCTTAGAGTCATGCCATGTTTAAAAAATATCTTTCTTGTAGCTTCAAATTTTTTTAATTTTTTAATGTTATTTTCAAGTGCATGTTCAAGTGTCTTAGTAACAATAAAACCATTTCGAGCTAAATCTATTGAAGGCTGAATTAAATCTTTCCATTCAATTGATCCAAATTTTTGATGTGCTAAATACATGCCAGCAACTGCTCCAGGAGTGCCAGAACTTTGATATGATTCAAGTGCTAATTCAGGATCATACAATCCATCAGCAATAAACATTTTTTCTGTAGCTAGTAGGGGGGCTTGCTCCCGATAATCAATCGTGAAATTAGAATCTTTATTATGAATAACCATAAAACCCCCACCTCCTATATTGCCAGCTTGAGGAAGTACAACTGCAAGAGCAAAGGATATTGCTATTGATGCATCTATTGCATTGCCACCATTTTGAAGAACATTATTTCCAATTTCAGTTGCAAGAAAGTGACGTGTAACAACCATAGAATTGTTAGCCTCTACAACTTTACCTCTATGTATGGTCTCTCCAAAAATTGAAGAGATTAAAAAAATAAGCAAAATAAGATATCTATTCATAAGATGCTAAATTTTTCTGAATTGGCAGACCATTTTATGGAGTTTAGCTTCTCAAAAGCAAAGACATTATTAGGATCTAATACTTCTTTTCCTGGAATATTAAGTCCTGAAAAATCTGCATAGTCTTTAAATGTCTTATCTTTGCCGACTCCATATGGAGGATTTATTTTACCCTCTACAATTAAATCTAAACGCTTACGTCCAATTTGCTTTAAATCATGCCAGTTTGTTGGCCTATCAATATTCTCAGTTTGATCCCAATGAAACGGTCTTTTAATCACGTTAGAGGGGTTAACATAATAGTGAAAAAGGGGAGTATCGGGTGTATGAAAAATACTATAGCCGTTAGTAAACAGCCTCCAGGCTAAAGAATCTTCTTCACCATCAAAATATAAGAAAGGATCATAAGGAACATCATTTATAATTGATCCAGCAGAAAAAATGCACCCACCAGCAATCAAAAATCCTTTTTTAATACTATTATCGCCACTTGGAATACCCTTTTTCATCGAAAAATAACCATCTTTAAACACATTCTCTTTATCAATTACCATAACGTGAGTGCTTTTATCATCCTGTTGATATTTGTTATATGATTGTTTTTCCAGATCAATGACTTCAAAGTTCCTGGGGTAGTTACTTATAACAGGTCTGTGAAACTTCTTTGAAATATCCCTGTAAAATTTAATGAAATATTCATCCCATCCATCCTCAAAAATTGTGTGTGAATCAACTTGAAAAAAATAATCCTCACCCATGTAAAGACTTTGAGCTAATGATCTTGCCCATGCACAACCACGAGCATATTTAGCATCAAGATATAGGTATCTAATTTGCTCAATAAAACTTAATTCCTCTAAATCTAATCTGCTCTCACTTTGATCTACTACAGCAAAGACTATATTTTCTTTGTGATATGCATTTTCATATGCAGATCGCAGTGTATTTACTAAAAGTGGATCCTTATAGGATGAAATTGAAAGGAAAATCTTCATTTAATGTTTTGTAATAATATCGGTATGTTGAATCTTATCAATGTCAAAACCATTTGTCTTTGAAATTATTGATATTAATTCTTCAGGTTCAGAATTAAATATTTCAAGAGGATTAAAATCTATAATGTGCCAACTATTTTTACTAACCTCATAATCCAGTTGCCCTGCATCCCAACCACAGTAGCCTAATGCAAGCTTATATTTACAAGTATTCGTTCCATTGCCTATATCTTTTAAGAGATCTACACTCGAAGTAAGACATAATCCATTTACATTGGATATTGATTCATTTTGTGAGGCATCGTCATGAAGGACAAAAAGCTTTGTAACTTCAACGGGTCCACCATTTAAAATGGACTTGTTTGATGAAATATTCTGCAATCCAATAGAAGAAAAAATTTTTTTCTCCTCTATAGGTAATGATTTATTTATTATTAAGCCCAATGCTCCATTTTCATTGTGCTCAAAAATATATATCAGTGCATTATAAAAATAATCATCTTGTGATTTCTCTTGAAAAAAAAGAAATTTATTTACTAAGAAATTTTGTTCTTCCATAAAGTTAGTTTAAAGTTTTTATGGGATTTTGTAATGGATGAAAAATATGGCCCAAGAAAAAATTACAACACTTAATGATCTAAAGGTTGCCTTTGATGAACTTAAAGCATTAAACCCACTTTTAGAACTAGAATCGAGAAAAATTAATAATGTTGATTACAATGTATTTAAGAATGCTCCAAAAACTTTCAGAGATCTTTATGGCTTAATTCAGCTTTTACATGGAGATTTTCCATTTGTAAATGAAAATAATAAACAAGAGTCTTTTTCAGATATCCTTCAAAAATCAAAAAATCTAGCTAACTACCTATCTAAAAAAGGACTTGAACCAGGTGATAGTGTAGGCATTTGTATGCAGAATTGTTCAAGCTGGATAATTGCATTTCTAGGAATTACCGCTCATGGAGCAACATGTGTACCCTTTAATTCTTGGTGGACTTCTAAGGAGCTAGAATACGGGATTAATCACAGTGACGTAAAATTAATTTTTGTTGATAAAAAAAGGTATTTAAATGTCAAAGAACTTCAAGTTGAAGTTGTAACAAATGAAAATATTCCAAACACAATTGATTTCAATGATACTATTGCTGATCATTGTGAAGACTGGCCATCAAAAAATTCTTCTGAATTAGATGTTTCAGTTCTTCTCTATACTTCCGGTAGTACTGGTCTACCAAAAGGAGTTATGCTTTCACACCTTTCACTAATCAATGCATTATTGGGATTTTATACGCTCGGAGAGCTTAGACAGCATGTACATCAAGAAACTTTATTACAGGTTGATAATGCAAGTGTAATCATAAATGTACCCTTATTTCATGTTACAGGCTTAATTACTCAATTTTTACTTTCTATGTTAGCTAAAAGAAATATGATTCTCATGAGTAAGTGGGATACGGAAGAAGCATTAAAGATTATAGAAAAGTTTAAAGTCACAAATATAAGTGGTGTCCCAACTCAAAGTTGGGATATTTTAAAACATCCTAATGTGGATAATTATGATCTTTCATCATTAATTGATATCGGAGCTGGTGGAGCGGCACGACCTGAAGATCAGGTTAAAGAGCTAAATAAAAAATTTAATATTCCTCTTACATTTGGTTGGGGTATGACCGAGACTTCAGCGATTGGAACGATCCATAGAGGTGAAGATTACCTCAAAAGACCAACAAGTTGTGGATTAAATGTTCCTTATTTAACGGAACTATCAATCATTGATGAAAAGTGGAATTTTCTTGAATCAAAAGAAATAGGTGAAATAGTATTTAAATCTCCTACAAATATGCAAGGGTATCTAAAAAACGATGAAGAAACACAGAAAACTATCAAGGATGGTTGGTTAAAGACAGGAGATCTTGGCTTTATAGACGATGATGGTTATCTTTTTATTGTTGACAGAAAAAAGGCTTTGATTATTAGGGGAGGGGAAAATATTTCAACTTTAGAAATTGAAAATAATCTAGATAAGCATGCTGATATTCTTGAATCATGTGCATGTGGAATCCCTGATGAGAAATTTGGAGAAATTGTTGGAGCTCTCATTTACGCAACAAAGAAAATTGATGAAGATGAAATAAAAGATTTTTTATCTAAGACCCTAGCAACTTATAAAATACCAGAGATTATAAAATTTACAGATAAACCGCTTCCAAGAATTGCCTCTGAAAAAATTGACCGTGTTGGTATCAAAGATATTCTTTCATCCTAGAGAATTTTATTATAGATTACCAAAGTGACTAATAAAATTTACATTATTGAAGACGAACCTGACATTAGAGAAACTCTAGTCTACAACTTTCAAAAAGAGAATTTTGAAGTAAATTCATCAGGAAAAGGCCTTAAAGGTTTAGAGGATATTAAAGTTACAAAGCCTGATGTTTTGATTTTGGATCTAATGTTGCCTGATATTTCTGGTCTTGAAATATGCCGTAAAATAAAGGCTGATGATCAGTTAAAGAATATCTCCATAATAATGCTAACTGCTAAAGGCGATGAGGTAGATAGAATTGTTGGTTTTGAATTAGGTGCTGATGATTATGTCACCAAGCCTTTTAGCATTCGTGAGTTAATTTTAAGAGTCAAGGTTTTACAAAAAAAACAAAGTGATAATATTGATTCAGATAAGCTTTTAGAAATTGGTGAAATTTCAATGGACCTAGATGCCCATTCAGTGTCAATTGATAAAAAACAAATTATTCTTACTGCACTTGAATTTAAGCTACTTAAACATCTAGCACAGAGAAAAGGTAGGGTGCAAACTAGGGATCAGCTCCTTGGTGATGTTTGGGGTTACAGTTCGGAAGTTACAACACGAACTGTAGATACACATATAAAACGACTTAGAGAAAAACTTGGAAGTGCATGTAACTATATCCAAACTATTCGTGGAGTTGGCTATAGATTTAATGTTTCCAACCAATGAGCTTTAAATTTCCAGATATTAGGGTCTCTCGAATATTTTTTTTATCACTGTCCTTATTAATATTTTTAATAATAATTGTTAGTACAATATTTTCATCTTTTGTTTACAACAATTCTCGTATTCAGCTAACAGAATCATTGTACCTACAAGCTCAATCTATAAATAAAATTCTACCATCTCTAAATGCAGAGAATATCGACTTTGATCTCATAGCTGATTCCTTAGCTGTAGAGGATACACGTACTAATAAACTTCGAATTACGTTAATTGATAGCAATTGGAATGTTATAGGTGACTCCCAAGTAAATAAAAAGGACCTTTCTCTAATAGAAAAACATTCGCCTGACAATAGAATTGAAATCTATAATGCTCTTAAAAATGATTTTGGATCTGCTACAAGAAATAGTGAAACTATAAATCGCGAACTTATTTACGTAGCAATTATGCGTGACAAAAATGACCTTAATCAGGGCATTATACGACTATCTCTACCATTTGATATATACACCTCTTTTTTTAATTTCTTTGTTTATCCATTTGCAATTATTTTTGTTCTAGTAATTGCTTCATCGGTATTTATTAGTCTTAATGTTGAGAATACATTTAGAAATGATTTAACAATCCTTTTTAAAAATACTCAACGAGCATTAAAAGGAAAAAAATTTAAAGTATCAAAAAGTACAGATACACAGGTAAAGTCTATATCTAATGTAATCGAGGAAATTTCACAAAGGCTGTCTAATGAAATTGAGCAAACCTTAGAGCAACGTACAAAATTTGGCTCAGTTCTTGATAGCATTAATCAAGGGATTATCATCTTTAATAAAAACTTTAGAGTAAAATTTGCAAACGACATTGCATTAGAGATGTTTGGTAAACACCAATTTTTTCTTGGTGAAAAAATAACATCAAAAAAACTTTCAATCCTCAACAAAACAATTAAAGATGCAAAAAAATACTCTAATGCAGAAAGGGAATTTTCCATAAATATAAAAAATAAAGAGATGCACTTTTTATTATCTGCGTCCAGTATGGATTCAACTGACGAACTGATTCTTTTAATCAATGATATATCTTCACTAAAGAAACTAGAAAACCGCAGAAAAAACTTAATATCAGATATATCCCACGAAATTAAGACTCCAATATCAGTAATAAGAGCTGGTTCAGAAACACTTCGAGATGGAGCTATTCATGATCCAAAAGTTGCTGAAAAGTTTTTACATTCAATTAATTCAAACTCAGAGAGACTTGCTGACATGATTGATGACTTATTGGAGTTAGAAAAAATTGAGGTTGGTCAAATTTTTTTAAAGAATGAAAAAATTAAATTAAAAGAAGAGATAGATTTAATTGTTGATAGTCTTTCTACATTGATTGATGAAAAAAAATTAATAGTAGAAAATAAAGTGAGTCCCAACTATAAATTTAAATCAGATAAACAATCATTAAGAGATATCTTGATTAACTTATTAAATAATGCAGTTAAATACTCCAAAGAACATGGAAGGATAATACTATCCTCAAGGGTATCAAAAGATTTTTTAATTTTAGAAATCAAAGATTTTGGGTATGGAATTGAAAAAGCAAATGTAAAAAGAATATTTGATAGATTCTATAGAACAGCTAAAGCAAGAGCAAACACAAAAGGGACCGGTCTTGGCCTGACCCTTGTAAATCAACTTGTTAAGAGAATAGGAGGGGAAATTTCTGTTGAATCTGCAATTGGAAAAGGAAGTACCTTTTTTATAAAATTTCCATTTAAAACTGTAAAATAACTCTATGAATAGATCAGACTTAATACGATTAATTATTTTTTCTCTTTTTTTAATCTTTGTTATGTATTTCTATTTAAATTCTGGTTTACTTTCATTTTCAACTGCAAATATCGATAAAGTGCTTCCAGAACCAAAGATCATGATCGATGAACCAAAACCTACTTCTGCAGTTAATGATATTTCAAAAGCACAAGAATTAAATTTAGGGTTTGAGCTTGTTGGTATTAGAGGAAATAATCCCTCAAGTACTATTATTATCCTGGAGAGAGATCAATATAGACTCATTGAACAAGGTGATTCAGTAAAAGGACGAATTCTTTTTTCACATATCGATGAATCAAGAGCTTATTTTTTTGATGGACAAGATTATACATTCTTGGATATCATTGGTAGTGAAAGATCTTTTGATTCAACAAAAATAAATAAGTAATTTAAAATGATAAGGATATTTACAACCTTCTTTCTATCACTGACTCTGATAAGTCAGGACCAGAATATTTTCTACAAAGACGCTGACATAAAAACATTTGCCGAAGATATAGCATTGCTTTCGGATAAAACTATCATTCTTGATCCAAGAGTTAAGGGAGTAATTTCAGTATTCTCAGATGATAATCTTGACAATGATTCAATCTGGGAAGTCTTCATCACCACCATGGAAGTTCAAGGCTTTAATGTGCTTAAAAATGGTGATATATATACTGTCATTCCATCACAAGAAGGAATCAAAAACTTTTCTGAAGAGGGCCAGCTAAATGGGTCCATTGCTACAGAAGTTATAAGATTAAGATTTTCATCAGCAAATGACGTAATAACAGCGGTAAAACCGTTAGTTGGGGTGAGATCCTATGTAGCTGCTTTAAAGAACGATGTTGAAGTGATAATTTCTGATGATAAGGATAATGTTTCCAGAATAAGCGAAATTATTCGAAAATTAGATTCAGATCTTGATACTGTCATATCAGATTTTAATTTAATCAACCTGTCATCTATTGAAGCATTGAGAATACTAAATTCTTTAAAATCTGATACAAACACAAGATTTGAAAAATTGGGACTTGCTACTTTCCAGGGTGCTAATAAAATCATTTTTAGCGGTCCAAGGGAAATAGTAAATAAAGCTAAATTACTATTGTCCAAACTTGATCAAGATAATAACACCTCTGAAAATACAAAGGTAATTTACTTAAATTATTCCAAAGCAGAAGACATTCTCAAAATTCTATCAGATATTTCTGGTTCATTTAACCAAGAGCAAAATGAAGATTTTAAAACAGTCATTACATCCCACGAGGAAACTAACTCAATAATAATTCGATCAAACCCACAAAAAATAAAATCACTCATTAATATTGTTTCTCAATTAGATATAAGAAGACCACAAGTTCTGGTTGAAGCTATAATTGTGGAAATTTCTGAACTTAGTGCAAAATCATTAGGAGTTGACACTGTTTTTTCTGGCAATTCTGATGATGATCAACCGATTGCAATAACAAGATTTCCTTCATCAACATCCCCCGATTTGTTATCAATTATTGGCAGTATGGACGATAGTTCCAATCTTTCAACTTCTGCTGCGGCATCTAATTCCTTGCTAAATTCTACCGGCTTAGTTGCAGGAATAGGAAACCTAACAGATGGTGATGACAACTTTGCTCTGCTGTTAAACCTTCTTAGAGCAGATCAAGATTCTGACATCCTATCTACTCCATCTGGGGTAGCTTTAGATAATGAAGAAGCAACTTTACTTGTAGGTCAAGTAATTCCAATAACAACAGGCGAATCACTAGGTGCCAATAATATTACACCATTTCGAACTACTGCAAGAGAGGAAGTAGGCATAACACTTGAATTTAAGCCTCAAATTAATGAACAAGACTCCGTCGCTCTATCAATACGAGTTGAAGTCTCAAGCATAGCTGGAGCACAATTACCAAACTCTAATGATTTAATTACAAATAAAAGTGAAATACAAAGCACTGTTCTAGCAGACGATAAAGAAATTATTGTATTAGGAGGCTTAATTAAAGAGGAAATTGAAGAATCTGTAAATAAAGTACCAATACTTGGAGACATTCCGTTGTTAGGACGTATATTTCGATCCTCAGCCGAATCTATAGATAAAAGAAATTTAATGGTTTTTCTGCGTCCTACAATCCTAAGAGATGCAGTTACTACTAAGGATTTATCAGAAGAGAAATTTAATCTAATTAGAGCAAGACAAATATTAGAATCAGACTTTATTCTTGAGCAGCAAGATTGATATGGAGCTACCTCTTTCATATAGCTTTAGCAAACATAATAAATTTACACTCACAAATAGTAAGAGTTCATCAATCCTTCATGTTTGTGGAAATTTGAATCTTTCAACATTATCTGAAATACAAGATCTATTGCTTAATAATGTTGAAAGAAAAAACTACTCAGAAGAAGATTTTAATAATCTTCTTACAGAACTTTATACAGAGAATAATCAAAACTATGACTTAGAGAACATTGATGACATCGATTTGGAGGATATTGCAAGTTCTATTTCTCCTTCAGAGGACCTTTTAGATGATAAAAATGAGGGTCCAATAATTAAATTAATTAATGCGACTATTACAAAAGCAATAAATTCGAGAGCCTCTGATATTCATTTAGAACCGTTTGAAAATAAATTATCCATTCGTTTTCGGATTGATGGAGTTCTAAGAGAGATACTTCAGTATAAAAATAATATATCTCAAATGGTAATAAGTAGGATTAAAATAATGTCTAAGTTAGACATATCTGAGCGAAGGTTACCCCAAGACGGGAGAATTTCAATATCTATAGGACAAAGAAATATTGATTTAAGGGTATCAACTCTGCCGTCATCCTTTGGCGAAAGGGTAGTATTAAGAATCCTTGAGAAAGATAGTTCAGATATTGGATTGAATGAACTAGGTTTTAATGCAAATACCTTAAATTTCATTAGATCTTCTCTGAAAAAAACGGAGGGCATTGTGTTAGTTACAGGTCCAACAGGCTCTGGAAAAACCACAACTTTATATGCAGGTCTTAAGGAAATCTCTGACAGATCACAAAATATTTTAACTATTGAAGATCCGGTTGAATATGCATTAGATGGTGTTGGCCAAACCCAAGTTAATACCAAAACTGGATTAACCTTTGCTAAAGGTTTAAGGGCAATTTTAAGACAGGATCCAGATATTGTGATGGTAGGGGAAATAAGGGATAAAGAAACTGCTGAAATAGCTACTCAAGCAAGTTTAACGGGTCATTTAGTTCTTTCTACTGTACATACAAATTCAGCAGTAAGTGCAATTACTAGGTTGCGAGATATGGGGATTGAACCATATCTACTTTCTTCTAGTTTAGTTTTTGTATTGTCACAAAGATTAGTAAGAAAACTTTGTCCCAAATGTAAAGTCCCTGATATAGATAATCCATTACTTGCTGAACATAAACTTTCTAACACACCATTTAAATCTAAAGGATGCGATCATTGTGATCATACAGGTTATCACGGTAGATTAAGCATTGGAGAATCAATATCAATAGATAAAAAACTTAGAGAGCTAATCCATTCTTCAGCCTCAGAAAATGAAATTAGTAAATATGTTTATAAAAAATCAAAAAATATTTTCGAAAATGGTTTAGAGGCAATTGAAAATGGAGATACATCATATTCGGAATTATTGAGAGTTTCCCAATCTGAATGAAAACTTTTGAATACATAGCTTTTGATAATCACGAAAAAAAGACAAGAGGAATTTTATCTGCTGAAAATAGTAGGGAAGCTCAAAATATTCTTGAAAAAAGAGATTTAATACCACTTAAAATTCAACTCTCAACGAAAAATATTTCAAACCTAAAAGTTAATTCTAGACAGCTATCTATTTTTACTAAGCAATTAGCTTCATTATTAGCTGCTGGCACACCTCTTGAAAAAACTCTACAAATTCTTTCTAATCAGACAAACGATAGGAAAATTTCTCAACTTACCACACTTCTCCTAGAGGATATTCAAAGTGGCCAAACATTAAGTTTTGCTATGTCAAAATTCCCTAAAATTTTTAATAATATCTACACTTCAGCAATATTAGCAGGCGAATCCTCAGCTTCTCTGCCAAGTATTTTTTCTGACCTTTCTGAATTTATTGATAAAGAAGAAAAAATTAAGTCCCAGGTTACCAGTGCTCTTGTCTATCCAATTTTACTTTTAGGTGTATCGCTTCTGGTTATTTATGCATTAGTTTCTCTAGTACTTCCACAAGTAGTTGAACAATTTCTCTCAACTAATATTGAGTTGCCACTCTTAACAAAGATATTGCTAAGTCTGTCTAATGTTTTTCCACTTTTTTTACTTGCTATTGTATCAATGATTATTGCATCTCTAGTTTTTTTTAGAACTAAGTTAATCTCTGAATCTATCAAAATTAGAATTTCATCTTTTTTATTGAAAATTCCACTTTTTGGATCTTTGATTTTATTTAATCAAACCGCTAGATTTTGTTCGTCTATGCACTTAATGACTAGTGCAGGGCTAAATACAGTCGATAGTCTTCAAATTGCTAAAGATACATTTACAAATAAATGCCTTAAATCTGAAATAGAATTTATTATTAAACGAGTTCTTTCTGGTTCATCTATAAGCCATGCATTCTCACAATCAAAAGTTTTTCCAAATGTATTCATCCAATTAATAGCATCTGGAGATGTTGGTAGCCAAATATCACAAATGTTTAAAAATATTCATATTTTTCTTAATGAAGAAGTGGAAGCCAAAAGGAATATAATGCTTACTTTACTCCAACCTTTGGTAATATTATTTATGGGAGTGTTTGTAATGCTGATAGTACTGGCTATAATGCTGCCATTACTACAGATGAATAATTTAATATTTACTTTATGAATAAATTAAAAAAAGGGTTCACGCTGCTAGAATTGCTCATTGTAATTGTGATACTGGGTCTTTTGGTATCACTTGTTTCAATCAATGTATTGCCAGCACTTAACCAAGCTTACTTAGAAAAGGCTAAAGCTGATATCTCTCGTTTAGAACAAGCCTTGGTTATGTTTAAAATAAATGAAGGTGTTTATCCTAATCAAACACAGGGACTTAAAAGTTTAAAGACCAACCCTGGTGACCTTAGGAATCCTTTTCTTTATCCATCTGGAGGTTATATTAATCAACTTCCTAAAGACCCATGGGGTAATGATTATATCTATTCTTTTCCATCAGATAACGGTAGTTATACAATTGTTTCCCTAGGAGCAGATGGTGTTGTTGGGGGTGAAGGTGAAAACAAAGATATCTCAAACCTTCCTGAATAGAGGATTTACATTACTTGAATTATTAATTGTAATATCAATTATTTCTCTATCAGCTGGTACATTTTATTTGCTTTTTCAGACACCTCAATATGTGTTACCAATTCAAAACAAAGTCCAACTTTATAGAGATTTAAGCATCTATACGGGAAATTCTTATTATTTTAATGAAAAGGGGGTATACCTTAGAAAAAATGAAAATGACATTTTGATTGATGATCACAATCTTGAAAATTTAGATTATATTGTTCTGCAAAATGATGAAATACTGAAATTAGATTCAGATTCTAAATTCATAATTATTTCACCAAGCTATGAAATCTCTACAAAAGAAATAATTTTACAAAATGGAACAAAAATTAATATCGAATAACTTACTAAAAAGAGGCTTTACTTTAATAGAGGTTATTGTTTCTTTATTGATCGTTTCCATTACATTCATTACGTTTTCTGGACTTCTCGATCAAAACATAAAATCTCAAGATATTAAGAGGTTAAAAACATTAAAAACTCAACAAACAATGGACTTAATTACCATTTACACCGCAAATCCAATGATACAAGATGCGCAGGTTCTAGAACAATTTGATAACTCTAATTTAATGACAAAAAGTGTTGGAAGATTAGGGACTTTTCAAGAATTAGAGGTAGTAATTTTTACAGATAATTTTGAGATAAGATCAAGAATCATTAAATGAAATCAGGGTTCACTATTATTGAAATTTTAGTTGCTTTACTTTCAGTAACTTTAATATCTTTATTTTCCTACCAATACCTCTCAAACACATCTTTAGTCAAGGATAGATTGGAAAAATTTATCTCAGAAGATACAAAAAAAAATAATGCAGTTAATTTCATGCGTATTGATTTAATCCAATCAATACATTTCTTTATGAAGGATAGAAATGGAAGACCTCTAGAATCAGTTTTTATTGGCGATCAAAGCAATAACTCTATGATGTTTGTTTCTATGATCGGAGATAGTTTTGATACTCAATTTTCAAACTTGCGAAGAGTGAGATATATTGTTGATGAAAATAAATTAATACGATTAACTGCACTTGCAAATAAAGAAGATAAAGTTTTATCAAAAATAGTTCTTCTTGAAAATCTAGATTATTTAAAGTTTTCTTATTCAGATGATCTTTCATTTTTTGTTAATGAGTGGCAATCAGTCCAAAAAAATAATACATTCCCAAAATTTATAATTGTTGAGTATTCAATAAATGATGAAATCTACAAATACACACTGAGCACATTCAAATGAAAAAAGGGTTTGTACTAATCACTACACTGTCGGTAATAACAATTTTAAGCTTTCTAATATTAGTAATTAATAGAACAGTAATTCAGGATTCAGTTAAAACTACAATATTCAATGAATCTATTCTAAAAAGAATTCAATTGATTAACTATGAAAAGTTTTTAATCGAAACACTGCAAAATAATTCTTTTCAGCTAAGAAATCTATTGCTTGCTGAACAAGAAATAAATTCGTTTATGGGAGAGGAATACGATGGTCTAAAAATAACATTTTCCGACCTAAATACATGCATAAACTTAAATTCATCTGTTAAAAGATTTAGGCAATTGCTTATCAAGAATGAAAACAATAGCACATTATTCAATAGACTATTTTTTAATCTAGGATTGGAGAAAAATTTCTCACAAAATTTTTATGATAGGTTGGTTGATTTTATCGATTCTGATGCTCTGCCAGAAAGATTTGGGGCTGAAGACCTATATTATATAGCTGATGAGGATAGCAATTTTACATCGGATTCATTCTTATTATCGGTATCACAAATAAAAGATTTAAAATTATTTGATGATGCAGGATATAAATTAGTAAGTCCTTATTTTTGTGCCATACCGGAAATTTATAACAAATTTAATATTAATGGCCTTAGTAGAGAAAACTATTTAACTTTTCAATCTATCTTCCCAGAAATTACTTTAAATGATCTTGAAGAAATAATTTTAAAAAGACCTGTTACCGGCTACATAAATCTTTCTCATTTTCAGGAGCTTACTAATGTTGATGAAGGTAAAATTGTTGCTGAAAATATTATCTTTAAACCTGAATATATTAGGATAGGTTATACCTTAACTTTAGAGGGTTATGAATTTAACATGTACAGTATTATTAACTTAAAAGAAAGAAAAAATAATCTCGTATCAAGATCTTTTACAAAATGAAATATTTTATTTTTACAGACTCAAAATTAAAGAAGGGGTTCTTTTTTCACAACTCTAAAAGAACGATAATCCGACTTGATCAAATAGATGAAGATAAGCCAATTTGTTTTATTATTCCGAATGAGATTTTGAAACATGCTTACCATAAATCTCTTATTAAAAATAAACAAAATCTGCATGCTGCAATAAAAAATTTAGAAAATAAAAATTCATTAAACCATTCTTTCGATGAAGAGGTTTTAGAGACCAATGTTAATGGTCATTTTTATCTTATTAAAACAAGCGCACTGAATAATTTGAAAGCGAAGCTTAGCCATATTAATGATTCAGCAATTATTTCTTCTGATGCTTGTTTTTATGCAAATAATCTTAAAGAGGCTGTTGAAATAGATGATTTTGTTTACTTAAAGGAGGATGAGAAATGCATAAAATTGAATCTAAAGGCAGCTGATTTAGCAAACATAAACTATAAAAAAATAGACCTAAAAAAATTTAATATCTCTAATCTCTTTCCCTCTGTTGAAATGAATTTACTAACGATAAATCAGCTATTTAATTTAAAGAAAATAAAAAACTACGCCTTGGCACTTATAACATTTATTTTGATTATGAATATATTCGGTGTTGCCAACCTAGTAAACAATAATCTAAAAATTATGAATATTAATGACAATAAAAAAGAATTGTTTTTATCATTCTTTCCAGATAAAGACCCTACTAATATCGAGTTAGAAATTAATAATAAATTAATTGAAGTAAGCTCGAAAAATAGTAATTTTTCTCAATTATTAAATCTTGTTTTCATAAATATTGGTGATATTAATTCAATTAACTTTATTGAATATTCTTTTGATAACTCCCAGTTAAAAATTAACTGTACCTTTAGTGACGATATTGAACAGAGTGTGTTTATCAGGAATATGAAAATAAATGGAGTTGAGCTAGAAACTTTAAACCAAATAAGGAATGACAATACTATTAACACGGAGTTTAAATATGATATCTAGATTCAACTTGAAGAAGAAAAAGTTATTTCTATTTCTTATTACATTTATTGTTTTCCTAATAGCAATTTTTCTACAAAATAAATTCATTCAGAAAATTTTAGATTCCAGAGTTAATTTAAATAATGAAATTGAAAACTATGAGCTAATTAAACAACAGCTTGCTATTATTGACACGAAAATTAATCAAGAATCAGACCAACTGTCTCTGGATGAATTATTAATGAACTTAAATTCAAATGGATTTGAGGCAAGTTTAGATCAAAATTTGATTGTTATAGAAAATATACCCGCTACAAAATTGCAAGAGTTAGTTGTTTCAGTAGATTCACAAAAAAATATTCTAAAAAACATCAAAATAGAGCAAAGCGAGAATATTTTCTTTATTGAGATTGCTATTGATTAAAGTAGTTATTTATTTTTTGTTAATCATTATTTTTTTCATCTCGGCGATCTTTATGACCCCAGTAAACTTGATATTGTCCTTTACAAAACTCAGCGAAGAATTATCTTTCAGTGCCTCTAAGGGAAATCTATTCTCAGGAGAAATTAATGATCTAAAAGTTAGCAATTTAAAAATAGACCAACTAATCTATGACAACAGCTTTTCAACTGAAAGGATAAACTCAAATATTAGCTTTACAGGGTTAATAAATGGTAGCAGCAAAATATCTTATGTGTATGGCTCAGACTACCTGCTTATTGAAAACATTCGTGCATTATTAAAATTTAACGATGACTTGATTGGAAATATTAAACTAAGTTTTAATAATACTTCGCAAATTACATTAAAAAACCAAGAATGTATTAATGGAAGTGGTGAAGGTCAATTTTCATCAAATATTGTTGAAAAAGAAGCGGTAGTTTTCTTAGAATGTGTGAAAGGTTTTATAGAAATATATTCAATAGATAATAACTTAAAGGAGAAGGTAGGGACAATTAAGATTAATAACAGAAATCTTACACTAGAAATACTACCAGGAGCGTTAATTGACGGGCTCCCTTTTTATCTAAATAAAAAAATTAAGTTGAATTTGATTCGTTAATTATCTTATTAAATAAACCATTTGAAATTGACCAAAATGAATTTTCAATAACATTTGCATTAAGTTCTGTAGCAATCATTTCATAGAGATTTGCTGCAACTGGAGCTATGTCAATTCGATCTGGGGGTAGATTGAACTTTGAAATTAACTCGTCCTTATTAAATTTTTTGAAGTTCTCGACAATGGTTTTCATTTCATTAGTTTTAATAGATTTTTCTATCTCTGAAACT
>MDTG01309660.1_pt1 | contig 16953 bp, 15 predicted proteins | sample 811421 | NCBI WGS metagenome assembly MDTG01 (sample SAMN05326645, study PRJNA326480) | marine metagenome | isolation source: seawater | place: Pacific Ocean: South East | collected 2011
AGCATGTTTATGTTATATTTTATGATATTAATTTCCTGTAAAATTAACATAATTCACAAATGTCCATAGATAAAGATAAAATTAAACATGTCAGTAAATTGGCTCGAATTTCAATTAATGAGAAGAAAATTGAAGATTTGACTAAAGATCTTTCTTCGATTTTTAAATTTATTGAGCAACTAAATGAGTTGAATACCGATAAAGTTGAGCCCCTTTCTTCTATTCTAAATGAACCATTGAGATCAAGAAAAGACGAAATTAACGATGGAAAAATAAGAAAAAAAATATTAGAAAATTCACCTCAAAAAAATGAAGAATTTTTTGTTGTCCCGAAGGTTATTGAATAATGAAAGATGTAACAAAAAAAAGTCTAACTGAAATAATAAGCTTAATTAAAAAAAAAGAAATAAAGTCAGAAGAACTTACACAATCTTTTATAAAAAATATTAAAAAAGATAAAAAACTAAATTCACTTATTACAAATTGTTCAGACTCAGCTTTAAAAAAAGCTAAAAATTTTGATAGAAAACCTAACTTAGAAAATCTTTTACCTGGAGTTCCTATAGCGGTCAAAGATTTATTTTGTACTCAGGGTGTAAAGACAACAGCGGGCAGCAAAATGTTAGAAAATTTTATTCCAAATTATGAGTCTACAATTACATCTAATTTATGGAAAGAGGGCGCTTTTCTTTTAGGAAAATTAAATTGTGATGAATATGCAATGGGATCATCAAATGAAACAAGTTATTACGGCAATGTAATGAATCCAGTTGCAGAAAATACAGTTCCAGGTGGTTCTTCTGGAGGATCAGCAAGCGCATTGGCAGCTGATTTAACTCCAACGACTATAGGAACTGATACAGGTGGATCTATAAGACAACCAGCATCTTTTACAGGCATTGTAGGTTTAAAACCTACTTATGGACTATGTTCCAGATGGGGAATAGTAGCTTTTGCTTCATCATTGGATCAAGCTGGACCCATGACCAAAACTGTAGAAGACTGCGCTTTAATGTTAGAAGCAATGGCAGGCTTTGATGAAAAAGATTCTACATCTATTAACAAAAAAAAAGAAAACTATTCAAAAAAATTAACTGATAATATAAAAGGTTTGAAAATCGGCATACCTAAAGAATATAGAATTGATGGAATGCCTAAAGAAATAGATCATCTTTGGGAAAATGGGAAAAAAATATTAAAAGAGTCTGGAGCTGAAATCGTTGACATTTCTTTGCCTAATACTAAATATGCACTTCCAACTTATTATATAGTTGCTCCTGCAGAAGCTTCTTCAAATTTAGCTAGATATGATGGAGTAAAATACGGTTTTAGATCATCTAAAGGAAATAATTTGATCGAGATGTATGAAAATACTAGATCTGAAGGTTTCGGTGACGAAGTAAAAAGAAGAATCTTAATAGGAACTTATGTGCTTTCTTCAGGCTATTATGATGCTTATTATATTAAAGCACAAAAAGTAAGACAGTTAATAAAAAACGATTTTGATCAATCCTTTAAAAAAGTTGATGCAATACTTACTCCGTCTACTCCTAGCGCTGCTTTTAAGATAGGTGAAAAAAAAAATGATCCAATATCAATGTATTTAAATGACATATTCACTGTTCCTGTAAATTTAGCTGGTATACCTGCAATTTCTATTCCAGCAGGTACAGACAACAACAATTATCCTCTGGGTCTTCAATTAATAGGTAAACCCTTAGATGAACAAAAACTTTTAAACATCGCTTTTGCAGCAGAAAAGAAAATAAATTTTAAACAAAATCTTAAAAGATGGTGGGAGCAATAATGAGCAGAGATAACAGTAAATATTTAATTAATGGTGACAAAGGGAAGTGGGAAGTTGTTATCGGTCTTGAAGTGCACGCACAAGTTACATCAAATTCGAAACTTTTTTCAGGTTCATCTACTAGATTTGGAGCTGAACCTAATACCCAAGTTAGTCTTGTAGACTCAGCTTTTCCAGGAATGTTACCAGTTATTAATGAATACTGCATTCATCAAGCAGTTAAAACTGGATTGGGTTTAAACGCAAAAATTAATCTTTATTCTGTTTTTGACAGAAAAAATTATTTTTATGCAGATCTACCTCAAGGGTATCAGATTTCACAATATAAAAACCCTATAGTTGGTGAAGGAAAAATAACTTTAGATTTACCAAATGGCACAAAAACTATTGGAATAGAAAGACTTCATTTAGAGCAAGATGCCGGAAAAAGTATTCACGATCTTGATCCAAGTAGTACATACGTAGACTTAAATAGATCAGGCGTGGCACTTATGGAAATAGTTAGTAAACCCGATTTAAGGTCTCCCGATGAAGTTAATGCTTATATTAAGAAGCTTAGATCTATTATGAGATATTTAGGTACATGTGACGGAAATATGCAAGAGGGGTCTCTAAGAGCAGATGTAAACGTCTCTGTAAGAAAAGAAGGAGATAAAGAGCTAGGCACAAGATGTGAAATTAAAAATGTTAATTCAATTAAATTTATGCAGATGGCCATAGTTTATGAAGCTCAAAGGCAAGTTGAACTACTAGAGTCAGGCAAATCTGTCAATCAAGAAACGAGATTATTTGACACAAAAAAAAATGAAACTAGATCTATGAGATCAAAAGAAGATGCACATGATTATAGATATTTTCCAGATCCAGATTTGCTTCCTTTGAATCTTGATAATAAATTAATTGAAAACATAAAAAATAATTTACCAGAATTACCTGATCAAAAAAAAGAACGTTTTATCAAAGAATATTCATTAAATACCTACGAAGCTAATGTACTTGTTTCAGAAAAAGAAATATCGGATTACTTTGAGGAAGTAGTTAAAACTTCAGATATAAAATTAGCAAAAAACTGGATTATGGGCGATCTTTTTGCTTCATTAAATGACAAAAATATTTTGATTTCTCAATCACCGGTTACTGCTAAAAAAATGGCACAATTAGTTGACTCTATTAGTTTAGGTGTAATATCAGGAAGAACTGCTAAAGAAGTTTTTGAGGTAATGAAAGAGACAGGGGAAGAACCAAACAAAATTATAGAGAGCAAGGGATTACAGCAAAAAAGCGACCCTAAAGAGTTAGAAGGAATTATTGATAAAATACTTTACGAGAACAAAGATAAAGTAGATCAATATAAATCTGGAAAAGATAAACTATTTGGATTTTTTGTTGGTCAAGTTATGAAGGTATCGGGAGGTAAAGCTAACCCTCAATTAGTTAACGATATACTTAAAAAAAAACTTAAATAAAAAAAATATTTTCAAATTAAATAAATTAATGCTAAATTAAGTAATGTTAGATTTAATTGTTAAAAATGCCAAAGCTTGCACATCTTCAGATATTTTTGTATGCGACATTGGTATAAAAAATGAACAAATAGTTCTTTTAGAAAAAAATATTAAACAACCATCAAAAACTACTTACGATGCAAAAGGAAGATATGTTTTACCAGGTGGAATCGATGGACATTGCCATATAGATCAACCAATGAAAGATGGTTCAGTTTGTGCTGATAATTTTGAGACCGGCACGAAGTCCGCGGTGTTTGGTGGTACTACAACGGTAATACCCTTCGCGGTACAATATAAAGGAGATAGTTTAAGAAAAGTAATTGATGATTATCATAAAAAAGCCAATGGCAACTGTTACTCGGATTACGCGTTTCACACTATAATTGCAGATGCTAACAAAAAGGTTTTAAATCAGGAACTCCCTGCAATTATTAAAGACGGTTATTCTCATTTTAAAATTTATATGACTTATGACGATCTTAAACTTAATGATCGAGAAATTTTAGACGTACTATCAACTGCTAATAAAGAAAAAGCTGTGGTTATGATTCATGCGGAAAATCATGAGTGTATTTCATGGCTTACAGAAAAACTAGAAAGTGAAGGCAAGACACATACTAAATATCATTCTAATGCACGACCTGACATTGTTGAGGCAGAAGCAACTAATAGAGCTATATCATTATCAAGATTAACTAATACACCAATTTTATTTGTACATATTTCAAGCAAGGAAGCTATTGATGCAATTAGAAGTGCTCAAAGCAAAGGATTTAAAATTTTAGCTGAAACCTGTCCTCAATATTTATTTTTAACTAAAGACAAATTAGACCAAGAAGATTTTGAAGGAGCAAAATTTGTATGTAGCCCTCCACCCAGAACTAAAGAAGATCAAAAAGAAGTCTGGAAAGCAATTCAAAATGGTACATTTGATGTATTTTCATCAGATCATTGCCCATTTTACTTTAAAGGAAAAAAAGGAAAAGATCTAATGGGCACTAACGCTTCATTTAGCAAAATACCAAATGGATGTCCTGGTTTAGAAACTAGATTACCATTACTTTTTTCAGAAGGGGTTTTAAAAAATAAAATTTCTGTAAACAAATTTGTGGAAATTACATCTTCTAAGCCAGCTAAAATCTATGGATTATATCCGAAAAAAGGATCTATATTAATTGGAGCTGATGCTGATCTAGTAGTATGGGACTCCAATCTAAAAAAAATAATTAAGAATCAAGATTTAAATCATAGTGTAGATTATACCCCTTATGAAAATATCGAAGTTAATGCTTGGCCGAATACAGTTATAAGCAGAGGATCAATAATTGTTGAGGAAGGAAAATTAAAAATTAAAAAAGGTCATGGCCAATTTTTAAAATCCGAAATTTCAGACTATGTTTATTAAAATTTTTTAAGGTAATATTTTCCGTAATTTTAAATTTATTCAACTAAAAAGAGCATTTTTTTTCATTTTTTTGATCATTATCAATACTTATTACTAATAGACTTATTTAAAAAATAAAATTAGGTTTTACTATTAACAATAAAAAGGGGAACTAATGAAAAAAATATTAATAACAATAATGGCTTTAATGTTATCTATAAGTATCTCAAATGCTAAGATAATATTAAAAGCTGCTCACACCGCTAACCCTGATGAGCCGTATCATAAGGGAATGCTTGAGTTAAAAAGAGTTGTAGAAAAAGAAACTAAAGGTGAAGTAGAAATTCAAATATTTCCTAACGGTCAATTAGGATCGGAAAAAGAAACAATTGAAGGGTTAAAACTAGGAACAGTCGATATCACAAGTGTTTCTAATGGAAATTTAACAAATTTCGTGCCAGAACTTGGAATCTTTGATCTACCTTTCTTATTCAGAGACAGACCTCATATGTATAAAGCAATGGATGGCTCTCCTGGAAAAAAATTATCTAAAGCTATGTCAAAAAAAGGTTTTAGACTTTTAGGTTTTTATGAAGCTGGAATCAGACATATAATGACAACTTCAAAACCTATTAATAGTATTGATGATCTTAAAGGTTTAAAGATTAGAACTATGGGTGTTAAAGCTCACGTAGCTTCATTCAATGCATTTGGTGCTAAAGCAACACCAATGGCTTACGGTGAGTTATATGGAGCAATGCAACAAGGCGTAGTTGATGGAGCGGAAGCTGCAAATACAAACTACAACTCTAAAAAGTTCTATGAAGTTGCACCTTATTGGGCTCAAGTTGGCTGGACTGCTTTAGTAGCTGATTTAATTATGTCAGAAAAAGCTTTTAAAGCTTTACCTAAAAATGTTCAAAAAGCTTTACTAAAAGGCGGTTTAGCTTCAGCTGCTGCTGAAAGAAAAGCTTATTCTGATAGTGATAACTCACTAATGGGAAGTCTAAAAGCTAAAGGCGTTAAGGTCACTAAACCAGACCCTAAACCTTTCGTAGCTGCATCAAAAGCCGTATATGATGAGTTTGTAAAAACAAGTTCTTCTAAATCAATTCTTAAATCTATTCAAGGAATGTAGGTTTTTGAATTTTAATAATTAAACTTAATGGGCGTGTAATAGCGCCCATTTTTTTACATGGAAAAAACTTTAAATATAATCAGAAGAGCTGTTAGGTACTTAGTAATAATTTTTTTTATATATATGGTCTTAGCTGTGTTCTACCAAGTGCTTGGTCGATATATATTTAATTATAAATTAGGAGCAGCGGCCGAAACAGCTACATTTGCACAAATCTGGATGATATTACTAGCATCAGGTATTGCAATGAGAAAAAACATGCATGTAGGTGTTGATATATTATTAAGAAAATTAAATACCAAAACTCAAAAAATTGTTATTACCGCAAGTACTATTATAATAATGATATTTTTAATAATGGTTCTAAAAGGTTCTGTACAATTAATTATGGTTGGTGCCCAGTCAACTTCACCTGCTATATCAGTGCCAATGTGGATACCCTACTTATCAGTTCCAATTGGTGTCTTTTATATAATGCTAGAATTAATGATTTTAACTTTTAAAAGATTAAAACAAAACTAAAAAATGGGACTTATTTCAATTTTATTTATTTTACTATTAATTTTTGGCACACCTATTGTTTTCTCACTTGGGATTGCTGCTTCATTTACATTAGTAGCTTACGATATTCCTTTGGCGCTTGTAGCTCAAAGAATTTATGGCGGTTTAGATAAATTTACAATTATGGCAATTCCTTTCTTTATCTTAACAGGTATTATTATGGAAAAAGGCGGTATAGCGAAAAGGATAATTGATTTAGCAACAGCATTAGTTGGCTGGATTACAGGGTCTCTTTATTTAGTAGCTGTTGTAGCTGGGACAGGGTTGGCAGCAATATCTGGCTCAGGTTCAGCTGATACAGCGGCGATGTCTTCTATGATGCTACCTGAAATGAAAAAAAGAAATTATAATATTGATTTTGCAGCAGCAATTATGGCTTGTAGTGGTTCTTTAGGCACAATTATACCACCTAGTATAATGATGGTAGTTCTAGCAACTATTTCAAATCAATCAGTAGGTGCTTTATTTCTAGCAGGTATTGTACCGGGTTTATTATGTACTTTATTTTTATTAATGAGTGGATTTATTAGAGCAAAAACTAATATATCTGAATCAAAAGATTTACGTCATTTTTCATTTATTTACCTTATTAAAACTTTTATTAAAGCTATTCCTGCTCTTACACTACCCGTAATAATTGTTGGAGGTATTGTTGGGGGAATTTTTACTCCAACAGAAGCTGCTTCTGTAGCGGTCATTGCTGGTTTAATAATTTCTCTTTTTATATACAGAGAAATAAAATTTAAAGACTTACCTGAAATAATACTTAAGGCAGCTACTATTGCGTCAACAGTAATGTTAATAATTGCAACGGCAAATATTTTTTCGTGGTTTATCGCTAGCCAACAAATTCCTCAAAAAATATCAGACTTTATGTTAGGTTTCTCAGATAGTAAAATTTGGTTCCTAGTAAACGTAAATTTATTATTATTGTTAATAGGAATGTTCATGGAGAGTATTTCTGCAATCCTAATACTTGTTCCAGTATTAATGCCTGTAGCAATAGCTTTTGGTGTTGATCCATTGCACTTTGGTTTAATTATTATATTAAATTTATCTATAGGAATGATAACACCACCGTACGGTATTACCTTATTTGTTGCTAGTTCTATAGCTGAAAGATCAATCATAGATGTTTCTAAAAAATTAGTATTACCCCTTTCAATGATGTTGTTGGTTTTAATCCTGGCTACTTATTTCCCAAAAATTGCTTTATATTTACCCACGACTTTATTAGGGTACAAATAATATGAATTATAAAGGAACTTTTTCAGTTACTATAACTCCAACTAAGAATAACGGTGATATTAATGTTAAATCTCTACAAAATTATTTTAATTGGCAAATTAAAAAAAGAATAGGTGGATTAATAATTCTAGGAAGCACTGGTGAATTTTTATCAATTAACAAAAAAAATCGTTTAATTATGATTAGAGAGTCTGTTGCTATAACTGAAAAAAGAGTTCCCTTATTTGTTGGTACCGCTGCAGAAAATACAGCTGATGCAATCAAATTATCTGTTGAAGCTCAAAAATTTGGCGCAAATGGAGTTATGATTATTTCTCCTTTTTATTCCACTCCTACTAATGAAGAATTATTTAATCATTTTAATTTAATCAGCAAAGAAATCGATATACCAATAATGGTATATAATAATCCTGCGACATCAAATATTGATATACTACCCGAAACTTTTGCTAAACTTTCTAAGATTAAAAATGTTCAATATTGCAAGGAATCAACAATGGATGTTACTAGAGTGAAAGACATTGTAAAATTATCAAAAAATAAAATTAAAGTTTTTGGAGGAATTATGGGCTATGAGTCATATTTAAATGGAGCGGATGGATGGGTTTCAGTTCCATCCAACCTAGTACCCAGCGAATGTTCTGATATTTACAAAAATATTAAAATTAAGAAAAATTATATAAAAGCTAAAAAAATATATGATCAAATTACGCCAGTGATAAAACTTGTTGGTGGTCATTATTATGTAGCAGCGACCAAATATATGTTAAATTTAATGGGTTTTGATGTTGGAAAACCATTGTTACCTAGACTAGATCTAAATTTTAAAAAAAAAAAAGAATGTCAGAATATTTTTAAAAAGTTAAAATTTAAGAAAAAAAATTAATATTTATATGTTTATAGAAGACAAAAATGTTGAAATCACAGCTAAAAAAATAAAATTCTCATTTGAGAAAAAACAATATTGTGCATATGAGGGCGATACAGTTTCTACAGCTTTAATAAGAAATGGAATAAAAAATTTTAGAGAAGATAAGCATAAAAATTATCGAGGTGTTTATTGTAACATGGGTATATGTAATGAGTGTATAGTGGAAGTTAATGGAAACCAATCAATTAAGGCCTGTACGAAAAAAATTCACAATAATGATAATATTCAAATTCAAAAATATAATGCAGAATTACCAAAAATTAATAACGAGGTTCAATTAGAAAAAAAAATAATAAATTATGATATTCTTATAATTGGAGCTGGTCCTGGCGGCATCGGTGCATCATTATCTTTAAAAAATTCAGATCAAAAAATCGCTTTAATAGATGAAAAAAATTCTATTGGTGGACAATATTATAAAAAAATAAGTAAAATTTTTAAAATTAAATCTTTTAATAACTTAGATGATCAAATGAAAGAAGGTATCGAATTAGAAAACAAGATTTTAAATACAAATATAGACCTATTTTTAGGATACAAAGTATGGGGAGCTTATAAAAATCAAAACAAGCAATATGAAATCTGTTGTTCAAAAGATGATATCGATTTAAGAATTTTGTGTAAGAAGTTAATCGTTGCATCAGGATCTTTTGAAAAACCTTTTTTTGTAAATGGATGGCATTTACCAAATGTTTTTACTACTGGTGGAACTCAAATTTTAATTAACTCTCAAAAAATTTTACCAGGTAAAAAAATAATAATTTGTGGAAATGGTCCTTTAAATTTTCAATTAGCTGATGAATTGAAAAAGGGTGGTGCTATCGTAGAAGCTGTAGTAGAGAGCTCAAAAAATCCTTTCTTAAATCCACTTTTTTCGATATTTTGTTTGTTTTTATCACCTATAATATTTTTAAAGGGGGTCAAAAGTTACCTTAATATTTTCTTTTCTAATACAAAAATTATCCATCAATCTTTTATAAATGAAATAAAAGAGGTAAACGGTAAAAAAAATATCAGTATTAAAAAAACTAATAATCAAAAAATAGAATTTAATCATATTGATATAGTTTCATTAAATTATGGTTTTTATCCAAATAATGATGTTGGGAAATTATTAGGTTTAGAAGGAGCATTTAATATAGAAAAAAATTATTTCGAAATTAGAAAAAATATATTTAATCAAACTAGTGACAGCAATGTTTTTTTCGTTGGGGAAGCCGCTAGAAATGCTGGTGCAAAAATATCTTTATATGAAGGCCATCTAACTGGTCTTTTCCTTCATAGTAATTACAAAAAAGTAATTGGTTTAATTAAAATGCCTATTTTGCTTTATAATCTTATAAGAAGTAAATTATTTCAAAAATCTCTATGGAGAATATTTAAAAGAACCCACTCAAATGTTGTATCAATTAATAAAGATACAATGTTTTGTCGTTGTGAAGATATTAAATATAGCGAGATACTTAAATATAAAGATTTACCTAATGTTGACGCTGGATTAATTAAAAGAATGACGAGAACTGGTATGGGTAGATGTCAAGGACGTTACTGCGGAATTGGCCTTCTAGAAATATTTAATAAAAAAATATCGAATTATAATTTTAAACAGTATTCATTTGCCCCACAAAATCCAATCAAACCTGTACCATTAAAGAACGTTGGATATGAAAAAAAAGAATGGTACGGATACGTAAAAGACAAGTTACCAGAATTTTCATCAGTTAACAAAAAAATTAAAAATAAGCATAAACACAAAATCGCTGTTATAGGGGCAGGAATTATGGGTGTATCAACTTGTTACAGTTTAATGAAAGAGGAAAAAGATATTTGTTTAATTGATAGACGTCAACCAAATTCACAAGCGTCAGGTTCCAATGCTGGATCACTACACGTACAACTTTTATCATACGATTTTGACCCAAAAAATCTTCAACAAGTTGAGAATTTAAAAAATTCACTTAAATTACAAAAAAAAGGTATTTCAACGTGGAAAAATATTGAAAAAGAAATTAACTCAGATTTTGAAATTTCAAATGACGGCGGACTAATGTTAGCTGAAAATGAAAAAGATCTAGAAAAATTAAATATGAAAATAGAACTAGAAAAATCAGCCGGAATAGAAACCAAATTGATTGATAGAAATGAAATATTTAATTTAAATAATTCTATATCTAATAAAATGATTAATGCTGGTTATTGTGCCGATGAAGGAAAGATTAATCCTTTAAAAGCTACAACAGAAATATTTAATTATTCTGTAGATAACGGATTATCTGCCTATTGTGATGATTTAATTTTAAACATAAAAAAAAATAATGGAAAATTTTTGATTACAACAAACGATAGGGAAATAACTGCTGATGTGGTAGTGAATTGTGCTGGATCCTGGGCTAACAATATCAGTAATTTTTTAAATTTACCTTTAAATGTTAAAAGTATTCCTCAACAAATGATTGTTACAGAAGCCGCTACTTATGATTTAAAAATTTTGATTGCGCATATAGGAAGACATTTAACTTTAAAACAAGCACAAAATGGAAATTATATTATCGGCGGAGGTTGGACAGCTGGATATTCTGATTTGACTAAACATATTCATTCGAAAAAAGAAAGTTTTGAAGGAAATGCTTGGATAGCAAAAAAAGTAATTCCTAAACTTTCAAATGTAAATATATTAAGAACATGGGCAGCTATGAGCGTTGATGTTGGCGGATATCCTTTATTAGGCGAACATCCAAATATGAAGAATTTTTATGTGGTTGTTTCTCAAAATGGATATACGTTAGGGCCAATATTGGGTGATTTGGTTTCTGATCAAATTTTATTTGATAAAAAAGACCATAATTTATTTGATTCCAGTAGATTAAATTAAGATTTATTTTACTTAAAAATATTCTATTATAAATATATGTATAATAACCTTATTACTAAAAATCTGAATAAAATCCAAATTATACAACTTAATCGTCCTAAAAGCTTAAATGCTCTTAATAAAGAATTAATAAAAGAATTATCAGACTGCTTAATAGAAGTAGAAAATAATAAAAAAATAAGATGTGTTATTCTCACAGGTGATAATAAATCTTTTTCGTCGGGTGCTGATATGAAAGAAGCACCCGAAAGTGACATGCCTTTTTGGGCTGAAAAAAAAAGATTACTGAGCTGGAAAAATATTGAAAATTTTAAAAAACCTATAATAGCTGCTGTCAATGGATGGGCCTTAGGGGGTGGTTTAGAATTAGCTTTATTATGTGACTTCATTATAGCTGGTGATAAAGCTAAATTTGGTACTCCAGAAATTAAAGTTGGTGCTTTTGCAGGTGATGGCGGTACACAACGAATACCAAGATTGATAGGTAAAAATAGAGCTTTATTTATGCAGTTAACAGGTGAAACTTTAAATGCTGATAAAGCATACAAATGGGGCTTAGTTATTGATGTGATTGAGGAGTCTAAATTATTATCTAAAACTATAGATATCGCTAATACTATCTCTAAATGGTCTCCCAAAGCTGCTAAAATGATTAAAGAAGAAGTTAGAATGAATGATTTGTTTCCACTTAATGAAAGTTTAAGTTTAGAAAGAAAACTTTTATTATGGCAAAGCAAAGATCATAATGAAGGCATAAATTCTTTTATTGAAAAAAGAGAGCCTGATTATGAAGATGATTAATTTAATTTATAATGCCTTTTGTTGAAACAACTCTATTTAAAAACGATAAAAAAAAATTGAAGAAAGTTTCTATAATTATTACTGAAAATTTAAATAAAATTTTTAAGTCAAAAAAAAATACAATAACTATTTACAATAATATTATTGATAGAAAAAATTTTATCCATAATTCAATTTTAAAAAATAATGAAAAAAGAATTTTTATCAAAATATTTTGTTTGAAAAGAAATAAAAATTTAAAGAAAAAATTAGCTTCAAAAATTATTAATAGTTTACAAAAAATAATAAAAGTAAGAAGTCCTAGGAATATAGCTATTTATTTTTTTGATAAATCAGATTCAGATATATATCACGGAAAAATATAATGAATTTATCTAAAAAAATTTTATCAGCTAAAAAAATCCCTTTTTTAATCAAAAATAAAAGTTTTGTTATAATTGGTGGTAATGGTGGTACAGGCGCTCCAGAAAAAATATTGATTGAAATAAAGAAAAGCTTCTTAAAAAGAAAAAAACCAAATAATTTAACAATTTTTCATATAACAGGGCTAGGTGCAGTAGACAAATATGGTTTAAATCATCTTAATTATAATGGTTTAGTTATTAAAGTTATTGGAGGTAATTTTGGTTTACAAATTCCTTTTATGAAAAATTTAATAGTTGGAAATAAAATTGAAGCGTACAATTTTCCTCAAGGAATTCTATCTCAAATGTGTAGAACTATGGCCGCCAAACAACCTGGAATAATAACTAAAGTTGGTCTCAATACTTATATGGATCCCAGAATAGAAGGCGGCAAAATGAATCAAAAAACAAAAAAAAATTTAGTAGATTTAATTAAAATTAAAGGTCAAGAATATTTATTTTATATGGCTCCAAAACCTGATTTTGCGATTATAAGAGGTACGTCTATAGATAACGACGGTTATGTGTATATGGATCAAGAAGCAACAACGCGTGAAGATTTGTCTATTGCTCAAGCAGTGCATAACAATGGAGGAATAGTTGTGTGTCAATTTAAAAAATTTATTAAAAGAAATCAAATGAATCCACAATTAGCTAAAATTCCATCTTTTTTGATAAATTATTATGTTCATGATCCTTTGCAAAAACAAACTTATGTAACTTTTAATGAAAAAAGCAGGTCTGGAGAAAAATTTCAAAAAAAACCAAAACTTAATAAAATACCTCTTGATATTAGAAAGGTTGTGGCAAGAAGAGCATCACTAGAACTTAAGAAAAAAAATGTTGTAAATCTTGGAGTGGGTATATCTGTAGGTATTGCTAATATTGCTTATGAAGAAGATATTTATAAGGACATTACATTAACAGTTGAGGCAGGTGTAATAGGTGGAATTCCAGGCAGCGGTTTAGATTTTGGAACAGCTATAAATCCAAAAATGATTATCGATCAACCCTATCAATTTGATTTTTACGATGGTGGAGGACTAGATTGTGCTTTTCTTTCTTTTGCTGAAGTAGATCAATATGGAAATGTCAATGTATCAAAATTTGGAGATAGAAACGATGGAGCGGGAGGATTTATAAATATAGCAGAAGGTGCAAAAAAAGTAATTTTTTCAGGAACTTTAACTTCCAGCGGATTAAAAACAACGATAAATGACGGTAGATTAAAAATTTTAAATGAAGGTAAAAATAAAAAATTTATTAAAAAAGTTAAACAAATTACTTACAGTTCAAAACTAGGAACAAAAAGAGGTCAAACAATTATTTTTAACACTGATAGAGGTGTTTTTAAATTTATTAAGAATAAGATAACATTAATTGAAATTGCACAAGGAGTAAGATTAAAAGAAGATATTTTAAATCAAATTAATTTTCCAATTAAGATATCAAATAAATTAAAACAAATTTCAAAAAGTCTTTATTTAAATAAAAAAATTGGTTTAAAAAAATCTATTAGAAAAAAAAATTATGGTTCAAAATAGAACACTCGCTGTATTATATTCACTTATAGCTTTTGCTCTTTTTGTAGTGATGGATTCTATTGGAAAATATTTAGCAGATTATTGTTCAGTAATACAAATAGTGTGGGGTAGATATTTTTTTCACATATTATTTATGTTTTTAATATTTTTTTTTATTAAAAAGAAAATAAGTTTTGGAAAAAGCATTAAGATACAAATCTATAGATCTCTACTTTTGATTTGTTGTACAGTGCTTACCTATATTTCAGTTAGATATAATGAATTGATTAATTTTTATATTATTTTTTTCACCACACCATTATTCGCTTCTTTTTTTTCTTTTATATTTTTAAAAGAAAAAGTTACTAAAATTGGCTTCGCACTTATTTTTTTAAGTTTTGCTACAATAGTATATTCTCTAGAACCTACCGTTAGATTTGATTCATATTTTATTATATTCCCTTTTATAACAGCTGTATCTTTTGCAATGTATCAATTGTTAACAAAAATTGTTGCTAAAGATAAAGAAGCATTTATTGCATTATTTTACACAAGTGTAATCGGTAGTATAATTTTTTCGATTTTAGCATATTTATATTGGACACCAATAGAAAGTACCAAAGCATGGATAATATTAATTTTTTTAGGTTTAATAGGTTTTCTTTCTCATTACTTATTCGCTATTGCCCTCCAAACATTTAATTTATATCATGTTACAAATTTTCAATACACACAATTAATCTGGGCATCTTTAATAAACTATTTTATTTTTGGAGATATCGTTAGTGAAAGAAAATTAATTGGTATAGTAATGATAATTATATTTGGTTTGATTTTTATTAATAGGGAAGTAAAATTTAAATATGCGAAAAAATAAAAGTAAAAAACTTATAACTAAAGAATTATTATTTTTACTTAAATCTTTAATTAAAATAGATACAAGTTATCCTCCCGGTGACACGTTGGACTTTGATCAATTTATTAGAAAATATTTAAAAAAATCAGGCCTTTTTATTAATTCTTATTATGATAAAGATAAAAAAAAATTAAACACTGTAATTAAAAATTTTAAAGGTAAATCTTCATCACTCGTATTTAACTCTCATATAGATACAGTCAAACCTATATTAGAAGAATGGAAAACAAATCCATTTAATTTAAAAATTACAAAAAAATACTCATATGGACTTGGTTCTGTAAATTGTAAATCGAGTGCCGCTGTACATTTGCTAATTGCGAAAAATTTTAAAAAAAATTTTAGTAAATTAAAAGAAAAAATTTGCTTTACCTTTGTTACTAGTGAAGAAAATTTAGGCCCTGAAGGAACACTGTATTTGAGAAAAAAAAGAATAATAAGTCCTCACACGTTAATTCTAGGAGCTCCAACAAATAATAATTTTTTAATTGAAGAAAGGGGTGTTTTCTGGTCATCCGTGCTAATCACAGGTAGAACTTCACACGCTGGTGAACCAGATAAAGGATCAAATTCAATTGTTAAAGCATCTAGGTTAATTAATGCACTCAACTTTAAATATAAAAAAAAGATTATGTCAAAAAATTTAGGAATTCATAAATCTACTATTAGTATAGGTATTATTAGAGGCGGAGAGAATATTAATGTTGTGCCTTATAAAACTGAAATTTTAATCGATAGAAGAATAACAAATAATGAAAACATAAAATCGTCATTTATTGACTTAAAAAAATTTATTTTGAATATTATTCCTAATGCACAAGTCAAGTTTTTGACTGGAACAAACCCTTTTAAATCTAATCCAAAAAATATTTACCTTAATAGTTTGAAGGATTCATTTAAGTTAATTAAAAGAAAAAATCCAAAATATTTGTCATCTATAGGAGTAAGTGATGGAAGATATTTTGCTGATGATAAAGTAAATATTATTAACGTAGGACCAGGAACGGGTGATGAAGGTCATAAATCGAATGAAAAACTCCTTAATTCAGATTTAGCAGATTATTATTTAATTTTAATGAGTTTCTTAAAAAAATTAAAGTAAGTAAAAACTAATGGGAACAAATATTGAAATTACTGAAAAATTGGAAGAATATATAGAAAATTTTAGTCACTCATTACATCCAGTACAAAAAGAAATAATTCAATATAATAAGGGTTTGGGAGACATCAAAAGAATGCAAATTTCTGTCTCACAATGTTATTTTCTAGAATTAATTATAAAAATATCAAACGTAAAAAACATTCTTGAAATAGGAACGTTCACTGGGTTGAGTACATTGTCAATGGCTATAGGTTTATCAGATGATGGAAGTTTAATTACTTTAGATAAAAATATTGAAACTAATTTAAAGGCACAAGGTTTTTTTAAAAAAGCTAATCAAGATAAAAAAATCAAAACTATTGTTAAGCCTGCTTTAGAAACATTAGAAGAATTTATAAATGATAACTTAAAATTTGATATTATTTTTATTGATGCTGATAAAAATAATTATAAAAATTACTATGATAAAGTTATACAAATGACTAAGCAGGGTGGTTTAATTATTATAGATAATGTTTTATGGCATGGTGAAGTTGCAGATGAGGAGAATAACGAAAAATTTACAAATATTATAAGAGATTTTAACACTTATGTTAAAAATGATAAAAGAACAGAGCAAATAATTCTCCCTCTTGGAGATGGTCTTACAATTTGTAGTAAATTATAATGTTTATTGTTTTAGGTTTTTATAAATTCAAAAATTTAAAGTCATTAAAAAAAAATAAAATTATTCTTCAAAAACTATTTATAGATAACAA
>MDTG01162084.1_pt1 | contig 16951 bp, 14 predicted proteins | sample 811421 | NCBI WGS metagenome assembly MDTG01 (sample SAMN05326645, study PRJNA326480) | marine metagenome | isolation source: seawater | place: Pacific Ocean: South East | collected 2011
AGTAGCTACACCATATTTCAAGCCAACAAAAAATAAAACTAAAAGAAAACCAGATTACTACCTTCATGAAACTGATAAATGGTTAGTATTCCCACACGAACTTGAAGGGCTATCAATGCAGGAAATTAAGGATAATAAACCTGAGGTGTCAAGACTAATTGATCAAATACTACCAATCATTAAATGAGCATTAAAGGTTCTCTTTCTAAGGAAGATCTTGATACTATTTTAGTTCTAGATTTTGGGTCTCAATATACTCAATTAATAGCTCGGAGAGTAAGAGAGTTGGGAGTATATTCAGAAATATATCCATGGGATATTGCTCCAGAGAAAATATCCTCATTAAGTCCCAAAGGCGTTATTCTTTCTGGAGGACCAGAGTCGGTAACCAAAGAAAACACCCCAAGAATTCCAGAGGTTATTTTTAAATTAGATATTCCTATTCTTGGTGTTTGTTATGGAATGCAGACACTGGCTGAGCAGCATGGAGGAACTGTAAGCACTTCATCTAAGAAGGAGTTTGGTTATGCAGAACTCAAGATTCAGTATTCATCAAAAATCTTTAATGGTCTAGATACTAATAATTTAGATGTTTGGATGAGTCATGGAGATCATGTTTCAATTTTGCCTGATGAATTTATCTTGAGTGCCAAGACTGAATCTGCACCTATTGCTGCAATGGAGCATAAAGATAAGCCTTATTATGCTCTTCAATTTCATCCGGAGGTTACTCATACTAAAAAGGGTAAAAAAATTATAGAAAACTTCATAGTAGATATTTGCAAATCTCAAAAGACATGGAAATTAGATAATTTGATTGAACACAGAATTAAAGAAATTCAAACTCAAGTTGGAGATAAAAAAGTTTTATTAGGATTATCTGGTGGAGTTGATTCATCTGTAACTGCCATGTTGCTTGATAGGGCAATCGGTAAAAATTTGATCTGCATGTTTGTTGATAATGGCCTCTTAAGAAAAAATGAAGTTCAGGAGGTGATAGACCTTTTTAAAAACAAGATTGATTTAAATCTTGAAGTTATTGATGCAAAGAAAACATTCTATAGACATCTTAAAGGCGTAACTGATCCGGAACAAAAAAGAAAAGTTATTGGCAGAACATTTATTGATGTATTTGATAATGAATCGGTTAATCTGCCAGGATCTAGTGAAATTAATTTTTTAGCACAAGGAACAATTTATCCAGATGTTATAGAGTCATCTGAATCTGAGTCAAAGGAGGCAAGAATCATAAAATCTCATCATAATGTTGGTGGATTGCCAGATGAAATGAAGATGAGCTTAGTGGAGCCACTTAGAGATTTATTTAAGGATGAGGTTAGGAGAATGGGTGCTTTATTGGGTTTGCCTGAAGAAATACTTAACAGGCATCCCTTTCCAGGACCAGGACTTGGTGTAAGAATATTGGGCGAGATAAACCAAGAAAATATCTCTATTCTTCAGAAAGCGGATTCAATATTCATCGAAGAGCTAAAAAAAGATGGTCTTTATGATGAAGTGAGTCAAGCTTTTTGTGTGTACCTGCCTGTAAAATCTGTTGGCGTGGTAGGGGATGAAAGGCGATATGCAGACGTTATTGCTATAAGAGCAGTAAAGACAGTTGATTTTATGACAGCTGAATGGTCAAAGCTTCCTTATGAATTTTTGGGTAGAGTATCCAATAGGATCGTGAATGAGTTAGATGATATCAGTAGAGTGGTTTATGATATCTCAGGTAAACCACCTGCAACCATTGAGTGGGAATAGTTATAATACCCATTTGGAGCGATATTTTGTCAATAAATACTAAAAATAATTTTGATTTAATAAGGCTTTTTGCTGCAACACAAGTGGCTATAGTTCATATTTCTGACCATCTTCAATATAAAAATTATTTCATTGATGCTTTGGCAATCTTTCCTGGAGTACCAATTTTCTTTTTTGTAAGCGGATTTCTTATATACGGGTCTTACGAGAAATCTATAGATAATGTTAATACAAATTATAATTTTTTTATAAAACGTTTTTTAAGACTTTATCCTGCCCTTTGGATGTGCCTGATACTGTCAATTTTATCTATTTGGTATAGTGGATATTTTGAGAAAGTAGACCTTTCTTGGAAAGAGTTTGTTCCATGGTTTCTTGCGCAAGCATCTTTTTTTCAATTTTTTAACCCTGAATTCTTAAGGGATTATGGGGTAGGAGTTATTAACGGCAGTTTATGGACCATCTCTGTTGAATTACAGTTTTATATTTTGACACCACTGTTATTTTTTATACTGAGCAGAGTCAATAATATTAGAGCAATTATGTTAGTAATATTTTTTGTGATTATTAATGTAATTAACGCAAGATTTAATGATGAATCTACTATTATTTTAAAGTTATTTGGCGTTTCATTCTTGCCATGGATATACATGTTTATTTTGGGAGCAATTTTATATAAAAACCAAAAACTTTTAGAACATATTGGTAGAACCCCATTATTATTATTATTAGTTTTTTATATCGCAGCATACTTTTTCACTAAAGATTTTGGTTGGGGCAACTCCATTAATCCTCTAGGATATATCTTATTATTGGCCATCATTATAAAGTTAGCTTTTTCATTACCTAGCTTGTCAGACTCAATTCTGAGGCGCAATGACTTTTCCTATGGAATTTACATCTTTCATATGCCAATAGTTAGCTATCTTTTGAATCTTGGAATCACAGGACTAGATGGATTCTTAATTGCATTAGCTTCTACAATTCTGATCGCAATAGCTTCATGGCTATTTTTAGAAAAACAATGTCTTAGACTTAAAAGTAACGCCTTAAGAAAACTTTAACTAATCTGATGGAATACAAATGAATTTTTTAGGTAAATTTATTGATGGCTCCAGGCAATCATTGGTTTTATTGATTTTTACAACAATTATGCTCCTTTCATATTTTGTTTTATTTCAATTTAAAGATTATGGAAGCATTGATTTTTATCAATGGGATTTCTGGCAAAATGCTGCACGTAATGGAAATATTTTTTCTTTCTTTAATTTAAATGTTTTTCAGGGGCTTGGAGGATACGTCACTCCAATTACTTATTGGCTCAATCCAACATTTATTATTTCGGAAATAATATATTTTTTATTTAATATTGAACCAAGCATAACAGTGCAGCTTTTGTCATCACTGTTTGTAGATCTAGTTTGTATTTTTTTTCTTGTTAAAGCACTACAGTTTTCGAATTCAAAATTTATTTTAGTATCTTTTTTATATGTAATTCTTTCATTTTCAATATTCAATAATTTTGATTCAGCTTATTTTCAGTTTGAATTTTTAGTAGGAATAAATAGTTTAAGAGCATTTCCTATTTTATTTTTAGCAATTTACTTGAACTCTAAATTTAATTTACTTACAAAATCAATCCTTATTTTTTTAACAAGCTTTATCGGCATTATGTCGAGCCCAATGTATTTTGTAACATTTATGATCCTACCAATAATGTTTGTATTTGCATATGAGCTAGGTATTTATTTCTCCAAGTTAACAACATTAGTCAATATTATTAAAAAATCTTTATCTTTGCTTTTTCCAACATTTGTTATGATTATTTTTGCTTATCTAATCTTATCGGCTTTATCAGCAAGAGATATTTTTGGTAGTGAGATATATTCAGAAATTCAAAGACTTGATGAACTAAATTCCATTTTTTTTAGATTTAATTACCTTAACATTGTATTTTTACTTGCATCTATATTCAGTATCTATATAGGCCTTAGATCTGAAGATATAAATTATAGGTTGTTTTCAATAGGCATTATATTGCCACTTCTATTTATGTTGTTTATTGGAATTATTTATACTTTTTCAGGAATTAAATGGAAGTACCCATCCCCGTCTTACTTCGAGCAGAGTTTTTATATTCTATTAATTGTCTCAATTTTTTTTGGAAAAAAATTATTTTCTGGCCGAAAAAGTATAGCTCTTACTTTTATGGTTTTACTATTATTTCTCATGACTTTCCTCTCAAATGCAAATAGCGTAATTAGTAGATTTAATCCTGTAAATGAAAATAATTTCTCCTCTGAAGATATATACAAGTATGAAATTTTTAGTGAATTTACTTCTGCAAGGTTTAAGGGTGATGAATCTTTATTTTATGGTTCTGTGTCAAGCATGATTGGTTTGCCGGGCTCGAGGATTGCTAAAAAAATTGGCTATTTTGATAGCTCTCCTGTCGCAAAATGGTATGTAACTGATGTCCCTGAACTGATCAAAGAAGAGATTGATAGTGATTTATTTTTAGCAAATTTTTGGAGGAATGGGTTAGCAACCCTTGAGGACACGAATCATCTTGTATCCCCATATAAATATATATTTTTTAGCAGACTATTGTCCGATACTGATGATTTCCAATCAAAAAATCATTTAGTCCCAACTAAATATAATAGAGAGCTCTTTAGGCTGCTGGGAGTTAGAAACATCGTTACTGATCAAAACCTGAATGAAAAGCTGCTTAAAAATTACAATACACATCTTGGTAAATTAAATCTATATGAGATTGAAGATACAAATTTAGGTAACTTTTCACCTACAGAAATTATCTACTTTAAAGATACAAAGGAGTTCTTAAACCTTGTCAAAAAGGGATTAAATTTTGATAATCAGGCCCTGATCCATGAAAATGAAATGTTAAATTTTTCAGATACTGAAATTGTAAAAACTAATTCATCATCTCTTTATATAATTAATGGAAGTAGTTACAGAGTTGTTGCCGAATCTAAAGGAAAATCTATTTTAATATTACCAATTGAGTTTAGGCATTCCCTCAAGTTTACCGGAGAGGGAATTTATGATGCTTTCAGGGTAAATATGCTACTAACTGGTATTTTATTTGAGGGGAACATAAATATTCAAATTTCTGCAGGCAACTTGTTAGACAACATTAAGTTTCTCGGGATGGAGATTGATGATATTAAATCGTTTAACTTTGATGAATTAGATGAGATTCAATACCCAGATTATCTTCAACCACTAAGCTTATTTAATAAATCCTGATAGCTTTTTAGCATATTTAATACTCTCTGATATACCTCTATCTTCTGGATAATAGAATGATGTATCTGCCATAAAAAAACCATCTATAGATGATACCGGAGATGGAAGTTTATCTCTAAAATTTACAGAGCAAATTGGTTGAGCGTGTTTAAGTTTTGCAACATACGCACCTAACAGATCATCATTATTTATATGGGGTGCAATTTTCTTTATTATTGCCATAGACTCATTTATAAATTCATCAGAGGTATTATTAAACTTATTATGAGTATTAGGCATGTAGTACGGAACATAAATTATATTAGCAGACAGATCTCTTAGATTCGAGAACTCAATTATTCCAGGGCAATCAATATCATCATCATTAATATTTAACCAGAAGTTTTTAGATACACTAGATTTGAGTTTAAGAAGAACACAAACAACACCGATGTTATCAATTGATAACAATTTTTGTTTTTCGGTGGTTGAAAGCTTATCTGCAAAAGATAAAATATTTGGAGTTGGAATAGTTGAAATCACATATTGATAATCTTTTTCAACACCATTTACTTTCAGCCCTCTAACTTTTCTATTTTCTTCTAACAATTCCTCTGGCGGAGATCCTAAAAAAAATTTTCCACCATTTTCTTTTATTGCACTATAAAGACTATTAACAAGTGTTTGGCTTCCGCCATCGAGATATCCAAGTTCTTCTTTAAAAATAGATTTTCGAGACAAACCTGTTCGTTTAATTCTTGTCCAGAGCCATTCAGCAGAAATTTCGTCAGCAAATTCATGAAATTTTAAATCAAGAAGCTTTTCCCAAAAAATTTTATAATTAGTTATGCCAACCCACTTAACAAGCCATTTTTTCGCACTTATTTTTTCTAATGATCTCCATTTTTTTACTTTAGTTGAAAGAAAAGCATGAACCCCATATCTGATTTTATCAATGAAACCAATATGCTGAAAAAATAATAGTGACATCGGGTCACCCCATTTATGAACTTTATTTTTATAAAAGTATCCCATGTGGGTAGTTTTCCATCTAAGGCGATCACTTATATCTAAATCCTCAAGTAATTTAAATGTGTCATAGTCAGTCTTGCAAATGAAATGATAGAACTTTTCAATAGACAAGCCATCGAAGTCAAAATGAGAAGCCATCCCACCAACTTCATTTGCTACCTCATATATATCAACTTCATTACTTTTACTTAAATAATACGCTAGTGCTAGACCCATTGGGCCTGCACCAATTACTGCAATTTTTTTACTCACCTAATTAATATCCCCAAATGAATCATTGAATGCAGAAGCCAAGTCAGTCCTCTTAATATTGAATCTACTTTCCCAATCGATTGATTTAAACTTTTCTGGAATGATTAGGGCATATAGTTGATGCTTCGTAAAAGGAGCAGATCGAAAAATTAATCCATACAATTCAAGTAAGAATGCAAATAATTTTACTGGGATAAATATCAAGAATGATTTTGAATTAACATTTTTTCGAATCATCCTAATTAAATCAATATAAAATATTTCATCCAGTCCTGAAATATTAAAAGCTCCTTTTAATTCTTTAGTATTAATGCAGTTAATTATAATCATGCAAAAATCCCTTACATAGAGTGGTTGCCTAAGATACTTCCCATTACCAGGTATAGGAAATATAGGGAGTGTTTTTAATAATTGAGCAAGGTAACCAAAATGTTTGTCCTCATTGTATTTTCCAAACATAATGGTAGGTCTCAAAATAATCGCATGCGGTAATTTTTTTGTAATAATTTTTTCTTGCTCTCTTTTACTTCTAACGTACAAATCATCCGCTTTAGAGTCAAGAACAGAAGAGCTTATATGAATAACCTTTTTTATATTGTTTTCACTAATGAGACTAACAACATTTTTGGTGGCTTTTATGTTGTTTTTATAAAATTCCTCCTTATTTAATGAACTAATTTGTGCATGAGCAATAATGATAATCTCACAGTTCTTAAAACTTTCTGAATAGCAATCAGCATCATTTGACAGGTCAATGTTTAAAAGTCTCACCCTATTTGAATTCGCTGTTCTACTGATAGAAGTGAAATTAGTATTATTTTTGTCAATAATTCTAAGCTCATACCCTGAAAAATATTCATTTTGCAAGATAACATCAATTAGATTTCTTCCAAGTAGACCAGCCCCTCCAGTAATAATAATGTTTCTCATAAAATCATTTTAAATAGGACAAAATATGTTTCCAATGATACTAACACGTATAATCAAAAGCTAATGAGCTTGATACTTTTTAAACCATCATGAAAGAATTTGTTTATTTTACTACAAGCGGCCTTATTGCCGCATTAGTAAATCTATTTACCAGAGTAATTTTTTCAAATTTTTTTCCATTTTCAGTTAGCATAGTACTTGCATATATTTGTGGAATGATAACCGCATATATTCTGTTTAAGATTATTTTTAATCATAAAAAAAGATATTTAAAATCAGCATTAAGGTTTTCTATTGTTAACTGTTTAGCAATCTTAATAACATTAACTACATCCATAGCTGTGTTAAATATTCTTAACGATTTGAATGTTGAGTTTATCCTGGCATCAAATGAAGTTATAGCTCACTCACTTGGGGTCATTGCTCCATTAATACCTAGTTTTATTTTCCATAAATATTTCACGTATAATTAACTTCATAAAAGAAAATTCACTTAAATCTGCATAAAAATATGCCCACATTATTTGTTGACCTGGATAAATCTTTAGTTAAGACAGATTTATTATTAGAGTCTTTTTTATTTGTATTAAGCAAAAACTTTTTTGCTCCATTAATTTGTATAAAAATTTTGTTACAAAATGGGATTGTAGAATTAAAAAATTATTTATATAGATCAAGTAATATTAACGTTGCAAACCTTCCATTCAACAATAATGTATTAGAGTATATTTCAGCATGGAAGAATAAATACCAAGGTCAAGTTATTCTTATCTCTGCATCCGATGACAATTTTGTTCAAAAAGTTTCAAATCATTTAGGTATTTTTGACAACGCGTTCGGCACCACCACTGAAAACCTTAAATCAGTCACAAAATTAAATAAGATCAGAGAACTATCTGAAGGTTCTGATTTTGATTATATTGGTGATTCAAAGGATGATCTCATAATATGGTCTAATTGCAGAAATTCTATTGCTGTTAATCCTTCAAAAAAAATTTCAAGAAAGTTATCAAGAAATAAAACAAACTTCAAAGAAATCCATGAAAAAAATAATATATTTAGGACAATATCAAAATTAATTAGAGTACATCAATGGGTTAAAAATTTTTTATTATTCGTACCTTTATTCTTATCAGGAATAGTCTCAACAGAATCGGTGCTGATTATAGTTCATGGATTTACTGTATTTTCACTTCTTGCTTCAGCCTTCTATATATTTAACGACCTTCTTGATATTGAAAATGATAGAAATCATCCAAGCAAGATGCATAGACCTTTTGCCAATGGATCAATCTCAATTATTACAGGCTGCATGATATTTTCTGCACTAATATTTTTCTCAATAGTATTTTCATTAAATCTACCAGAGAAATTCCAAGTCTTAATATTTTTTTATGCTGTTTCAACATTTCTATATTCACAATTCTTAAAAAAAATAGCTCTTGTTGATATATTAACTTTGGCTTATTTATATCTTTTGAGAATAATAGGGGGAGGAGTTATTATAGAAATACCACTATCAAATTGGCTTCTTACATTTTCAGTTTTTTTCTTTTTATTTTTAGCTGCAGTCAAAAGGTGGATTGAAATAAATAAAGTTAATAATACATCTTTAACTGGAAGAGGATATTCTGAATTAGATAAAAGCTTTCTATCTAAGCTTAGTTATTTTTGCGGCCTAATATCAGTACTTGTTATTTGTTTATACATTGATTCTGAGCAGGCAAGTACTATTTATACATCACCACAACTTTTATGGTTTATTCCTATCATTTTTTTGTATTGGATTACTGAAACTCTTTTTAATGTTGAGCGAGGTGAAGTTAACGATGATCCTGTTATCTATGCATTAAAATCTAAAACAAGCTATGTTCTTGTAATTTTGTGTTCAATAATTATATTCTTTTCAGTAAGCATGTAATTAAATTTGATGTAATTTTTATTAAAGATATATGAAAGAATTATATGGATGGGGAAGATTTCCAAGAGTAAAGGCCAATGAGGTCATACCATCATCACAAGAAGAATTAACTGAAATTCTTAATAATGCTACTTCATTTATAGCAAGGGGCAATGGAAGATCTTATGGTGATTCCTCAATCAATAGTGTCAATACAATTACCACAAAGCTACTAAATAAATTTATTGATTGGGATGAAGAAACAGGGGAATTAGTTGCTGAATCAGGAGTTCTTTTATCAGATGTAATTAAGTATTTTTTACCAAAAGGGTGGTTTCCATTTGTTACACCAGGAACAAAATACATCACGCTGGGTGGAGCTATTGCTTGTGATGTTCATGGAAAAAATCATCATAATGAGGGATCATTTGGGAATTTTGTTAATTGGATAGAAGTTATTAATGATAAGAATGAAAGAATTATTTGTTCCAGAGATCAGAATCAACCACTTTTTAACTGGACTATTGGTGGTATGGGCTTAACAGGAGTAATTACCAAATGCTCTTTACAATTAAAAAAGGTAGAAACAGGTTGGATAAATCAAAAATCAATAATTAATAATAATCTTGACGAAACATTTGAAGCATTTAATAAATTTTATGATTCTACATATGCAGTAGCATGGATTGATTGTCTTGCAAAAAATAAAAACTTAGGAAGATCGATCTTGATGCTTGGTGAGCATTCACCAAAAAAAGATATCAATAAAAATAAACTATATCCAACTATGAAGAAAAAAAAGTTCAATATCTTTTTTGAGTTACCGAGTATTTTTTTGAACAATATTTCCGTTTCACTTTTTAATAAAATCTATTTTTATCTATGTGCATTTAAAAGAAATAAGTTGGTAGATTGGGATAGTTATTTTTATCCATTAGATTCTATAGGCTCTTGGAATAAACTTTACGGCAGAAAGGGTTTTTTTCAATTCCAATGCATCCTACCAACTAATATTTCAAAACAGGGATATAGAGAAATTCTTAAATTAATTCAGTCTCAAAGCTCAGGAACATTTCTTGCAGTTTTAAAAAATTTTGGCGATGGAAATTCTTATCTTTCTTTTCCAGAAAAGGGCTTTACTCTTGCCTTAGATTTTAAGGCAACAAAAAAAAATATACTTGCAGCGAAGCAATTGACTGAATTGGTTTATAGTTTTCGCGGTAAAATTTATCTAGCCAAAGATTCATTATTGACTAAATCTGAATTTAGACATCAATTTTCAAATGATCTAGCAACAAATTTTGAAAAATTTAGAAATGCTCATGCTTCTTCTGAGCAGAGTAAAAGAATTGGCCTATGAAAGATAAAAAAACCTTATTAATCATTGGAGCTAAATCAGATATAGCAATGTCTACTGGCAAAATTTTTGCTTCGAATAACTTCAATCTTCAGCTTGCAGGTAGAGGTATTACAGACTTAAAAACTTATTCAAGAGATTTAGAAATCAGGTACAACATAAGTGTAAATCACTTTGAGTTATCCATTCTTGACTATGACTATTTTGACAGCTTCTTGAATATGCTAAGCCCTTTTCCTGACGTGATTTTAATAGCAGTTGGCTTGTTGGGAGAACAGAAAGTTAGTGAAAATGATAATAAACTTGCGTCCTTGGTATTTCAAACAAACTTTGAAGGCCCAGCACTACTTTTAAATAAAATTGCTTCAAAAATTATTCATATGAATAATCGTACAATTTTATGCATTTCGTCGGTTGCTGGAGATAGAGGCAGATCTTCAAACTATATTTATGGTTCATCAAAGTCAGGATTAACTCAGTATTTAGCTGGACTTCGTAATAGACTTTCCAGATATTCTATTCCTGTTGTCACCATAAAACCTGGCTTCATAACCACAAAAATGACAAAAGACCTAACATCTCCAAAATTATTAACTGCAAAACCTGATTCTGTTGCCAAGATAATATATAAGGCATATCTTGCAAAAAGCGACATTATCTATGCTCCTTATTACTGGAGATTAATAATGCTAATTATAAGAATAATACCTGAGAGAATATTCAAAAAACTCAAATTATAATTATCTTAATTTTTATTTCTTCAATACATACAAAACAGCTTAGAGTTTGCCTGCTTGATTTATCATCACTTCTTAACATGGAAAATAATCTGCTGATTTAAATATAATTTCCAAAAAGTACTAAAAAGACACTCCGGACATTACGTCTAAACACCCATAATTTTTTTCATAAATAAAGTATAATCTGAGCAATAATTTTAATGCCCAGGTGGTGGAATTGGTAGACACAAGGGATTTAAAATCCCTCGAAGGCAACTTCGTGCCGGTTCAAGTCCGGCTCTGGGCACCATCATTAAAGTTGTCATGAAACCAGAAACTAAATATAAATGTCATTCATGCAATAAAACATTAAATTCACATGTTTTAGAACCTAACTTGAAGTTAGTTACATCTGACTGCAAGCCTTCAATTTCATCTTTAAGAATAGTTAAATGTGAGCATTGTAATTTAGTTCAAAAAAAAGTTGATGAGACTTTTTTAAGAGAAGTTAATAGTATTTATCAAGATTATGAACTTTACTCACAAGCTAGTGGAGAGGATCAAAAGGTTTTTGATGGGAGTACAAATAAATCAAGAAGTTTAATTATTTATGAGTGGATGAGTAAGTTTATTAACAAAAAAAATGGAAAAATATTAGAGATAGGGTGTGGTAACGGAAATTTTTTAAGATTGTTCGAGGAGTTCAATTTAGGTTGGAAATTAACAGGCACCGAGTTTAATGAAGCAAATAGGGAGATTATAGAAGAAATTCCAAGATCGAGCTTTTATTCAGGAGATATAGAATTACTGAATGAAAGATTCGATATAGTTGCAATGATTCATGTTTTAGAACACATAACTGAGCCAAGAAAGTTTCTTGAGTCTATTAAAAGAGTTCTTAATATTGATGGATATCTTTTTATTGAGGTACCAAACTTGATCAAATCAAAATTTGACATACTAATTTCAGATCATTGTAGCCATTTCACCCTAGAATCATTGCAAACTTTGCTAGAACAATCAGGTTTTCAGATTATTGAAAGTTCAGATTCTGTAGTAGGAAAAGAATTGTCGATAATTGCAAAGTTAAATAAAAATAAAATGAATTTAAATTCAAAGAACAAATTTGATTTTGATTTAGCGCACAGGTTGAATTGGTTGTCATCATTCCAAGAAATACTTCAGGGAAATAGAACTCGCCTAGTAATATTTGGCTCAAGCATTTCAGCAACATGGGCAGCAATGGAATTGAATCTAAATTTTGATTTTTTTGTTGATGAGGATGAGAATAGAATTGGTAAGATTCATGTTGGCAAAGAAATCAACTCATTAAACAGTTTGCAAAAAGGAGATAATATAATTCTACCATTCGATAGAAAAGTAGGACTTAATATTATTAATAGATTGGGCAAAGGATATAATTATATCCTTCCAGAAAATTAAGTTTTTAAGAATGAATTTCAATAATCTTACCTCTTCAAAAATGAAAGATTCATCAATATACATTAGCGATCATTTAAATCAAAAAACATTTACTGATTTAAGAAAAATTATTGACTTAAATTTCTATCAAGAGGAAAAGTATTACCTATCCATGTCAATTGAAGACTACAGGAATCTAATGGTTAAGGCGCAAGACTCATTGAATGAAAATAATGCTGCACTCATGATTTGCAAATCAATCGAGCACGATATCGTGAACTACTTGAAGACTGATAAATTTCTGATACAAAGCAATGTCTATTTGAGAGCATCAAGACCAATAAATAATCCCTCTACTGAAAATATTGGTTGGCACCGAGAAACTTTCTATGGTTCAAATATGGAAAAATCTGTAAACATCTGGACCCCATTACGAGGTCTTACTTTAGAAAATACTCTTAGATATATTCCTATGAGTCACTTGATAAAAGACGAGGAGATTAAGGTTAAAAAAATCTCCTCAGATATCACTAAAAGATTTTCATTAGGCCATAAGTTGGGTTTCCAATATGCTCCAAAAAAAATAATTGGAGGTGTAAAATTAAACAGAAGTCTTCCCATGATGGTAGATTATGGTAAGAGTGCAATTTTCAGCGGCAATCTAATACACGGAGCTGCAGTAAATTCTGCAGATTCAATTAGATTTTCTATTGACTTTAGGATTATTAGAAAGTCAGACTACTCATCAAAAAATAAACAGCACCATTTCAGCTCTTCAAAACCATATTTTATAGAATATAAGTAACATTTATATCTCTTTATGATGCACAGCAGTATCTATAACGAAAAATATATGCGGTTGGCTATCCAACAAGCTTTATTAGCCTTTCAGGATGATGAGGTTCCGGTAGGAGCTGTAATTGTTAAAGATAACCAAATTATTTCTTATGGGCACAACCAATGTGAATATATGCAATCACCATCTAGGCATGCAGAAATAATAGCTATTGAATCTGCATGTAAATCTTTAGGGAATTATCGTCTTATAGGCTGTTCAATGTATGTAACACTAGAACCTTGTCATATGTGTGCTATGGCAATTATTCATTCAAGGATTAAAAATGTATTTTACGGTGCCAAAGAACCAAAATTTGGTGCAATAGAATCCGTAGATACATTTTTTGAAAAAGATTTTTTAAATCACAGAGTTTCTTATGATGGAGGTTATTTGGAGCAAGAATGTTCAGAACTACTGAAAAAATTTTTTTCGTCAAAGAGATAACATTTAATTCAGTAAAATCTTAATAAAAGAACTTTATTATTTTTTAGGAAAACAGCATAAAGCAATAAGATATTGAGCCATAGGAGAATAACCTGTATGCACAACCTCATCATTCATCGAAAAAATAAATACTTTTCTGAAATATTCTATAAGAAATGATTTTAATTCGTTTCCACTTTTGCAATTAACATGGCCTTCTTTAGAGATCTCAGAAGCATATACTTGTGATTCAAGACTAGGTATCCCGATAATAGATACCCCATTTTCATCAAGACTATTACAAATATTTCTTAGAAAACTACCTTCTTCATTAGGATTTATATGCTCTAGAACATCCAAACAAAATAATCCCTCATATTTTTTACTAGTAGGACTGGAGACCATATCATGCACAAAAAAATCTATATTATTTTTGTGTGCATGTGTTCTTTTTGCATCATTTATAAAATGTTCATCAAAATCACATGCAGAAAAATTATTCACCTCATTCATAACAAGCGGACTACCAAATGCATCTGCGCAACCAACCTCAAGCACACGATCAAAGCCTACAAACATCTTAGATACAAACTTATATCGTGATAAAGTGAAAGCAAGTCTTTTCGTATCACCAAGATATGCGTCACCACTCATCAGACCCATCATTACTCTATCCTGATCCAATAAAGTGTTGTATTGCGCCTCTCGTGTTGGTAGAAATGTATCTAAGGAATTAAAATATTTTTTATCTGCCTCAAGATAACTTATTGGATTTATAAGGTCTAATGTTTTTTTATCGCCTTTGAAGAATTCATTTGCAAACTCTGTATATGAGATTTCTTTGCTGCCACCCAAATGATATATTCCGGAGTCTCTACTAACTATTAGTTTAATTGTCTCTACAACAGATTTAATACTCAACGGTGAAATAAATTTATTTTTAAATGTATTTATTGGTATTTGTTTATCAGCATTTTCTTTCCACTCGATTATAAATTTTTCTTTTCCGGTAATAATCTTAGTTAGCCGAAGAATCGAAACATTTTTCAGATTGGATTTTATGTAGATTTCTACTGCTTCTTTCCAACTACCATAAGCTGTTGCTGGACAAGTATTATCATGAATTTCATAAAACTGCTCCTCTCCACTGAAAACAGCATTTGAAGATAAAAATAGAACGTGTTCAGACACTAAACTAGCTTTTTTGATCAATTCAATTGTATTGTCAACATTAGCTTTTTCAAGCTTTCCGTTATCATCCTCACACTCTTGAATGTTTGTAGTCCCCGCACAAATGATTGCGGCACTAAAATTATTATCTAGAAAATCATAATTAGGATCAGCAAGGTCAAAGAAAAAATTATTTTTATCAACTAGATTTTTATCCCTAGATGTACATTTGTAACTAATGTTTTCTTTTTCAAAATCTTGAATTAGAGCTGTACCAATTTTGCTTTGGGATCCAATTATAAGAATAGGAGATTTGATATCTTTTATGTTCATATTATGGATAAATTTGTTAACTAATCTTTCCGGTATATAAAATTTTAGTGTGTGTAACTTTGAGTATTATAGTTAAATAAATTGATATTATATATCTATCCACACAGGACAATGGTCTGATGGTTTTTCCATTCCCCTAGCATTATAGTCAATTCCAGTTGACTTAATTGAGTTAGACAATTTCTCTGAAACCATAATATGATCTATTCTCAACCCTCTTTTTGGGTTATCGTCAAACATTCTAGACCTATAATCAAACCACGAATAAATAGAATTCTCATCAGGATTTTGAAGACGCCAGCTGTCAACAAACCCAAGATCTCTTATTGAATTCCACATCTCAATTTCCTCGGGTAAAAAAGCACATTTGCCATCACGTAGCCATCTTTTAGCATTATTTTCACCTATCCCAATGTCTTTTTCAGAAGGAGCTACATTAAAGTCACCCATTACAATTATATTTGAGGAGGTTTTTTTTAACTTATTTATGTGAGACTTCAAATCCTTATAGAACTTCACTTTTTTAGGAAACTTTGTAGCATGATTTCTATTTTCACCCTGAGGGAAATAGCCGTTTAATATATAGATGTCATCATTCTGAAACTTATATCTGCCTTGAATAAATCTCTTTTGATCTTCAGCTGTATCTTTTGAAAAACCTTTTGAAATCTCCAATGGTTTTTTTTTACTTAGCAAAGCCACCCCATAATGACCCTTTTGACCCCAAAATTCGCAGTGATATCCAATTTCATTAACTAACTCAATAGGAAATTCATCATCATGTACCTTTGTTTCTTGAAGCCCGATAACATCAGGATCAAGATGATCACGGATATACTCAAGTTGATGAGGTCTAGCTCTGACACTATTGATATTAAAAGAAATAATTTTCATTTATTTTGATTGACCGCAATCAATTGAGAGCTAAATTTTAGGTAATCAACAATTATGTTTTTTGATTCATTTAAGAGAAAATCATTCTCTAAAGATATTTCGTCAGAATCAACTTCCTCCCTGTGCGCCTCCAAATCATCGTAAGTATTAAATGTATCAATATTTAAAAGATTTCGACGAGCATTTTCGACGTTTAGAATCCAAGATCTTCTATCTAGCTTGTCATTCTTTCTTTCATTAATATTCAAAGACAGCTCTTTTTTATTTTTACGTTGATCATATTTTTGACGGATTTTAAGAATATATTGCATATTAGGATCACTAGATAACCTATCAATATGATTTTCTGATGCTCGTTGAATCGCAAAGTCATTAAGATTATATATTCTATGCCTAATTGGTCTTATGGTATCCCAGGGAAGAGATTCATCTAACGAGCTTTCACCAGTCTCTTCAATATCCCATGTAGATGGTAATACTATATCTGGTTCAATGCCTTTTGCTTGAGTGCTTGAACCACTGACCCTATAAAACTTTGATTCAGTAATCTTAATTTGACCTGCACTTAGATCATCAAGACGTTGCACTGTACCTTTTCCAAATGTTCTGTGGCCAATTACTATGCCTCTTTTGTAATCCTGAATCGCTCCAGCAAAAATTTCTGA